>OJPM01000001.1_pt1 | contig 263139 bp, 240 predicted proteins | sample 1598471 | NCBI WGS metagenome assembly OJPM01 (sample SAMN03922484, study PRJEB24848) | human gut metagenome | isolation source: stool sample | host: Homo sapiens | place: Germany | collected 2011-05 | reverse complement strand
CCAAAAGCGCAGATAATACTTTGTGTATTATCGAGCATTTTGGCAACGCAGATGCCGTGCCGCAGCCGCCGGAGCGGTGCTTAAGCCGTTAGGCGGGAATTGTGCGGTGTTGCCTTAGTACGCTACGCCCCAGACGACCATCTTCTGGGCGGGCTTGCCGCAGACCGGGCAGACGTCGCTCAGGTGCTCCTGGGCAAAGGGCATGCAGCGGCTGGACAGGCCAGCGTCGGCCTTCATGGCCTCCTCACAGGCGAGGTCGCCGCACCACATCGTCTTGATAAAGCCGGTGTGCTCCTTGGCAAGCTGCTTGACTTCGTCCATCGTGGTGGCGCTGTAGGTGCGGTTCTCGCGGTTCTGCAGGGCGCGGTCATACAGGTCCTTTGCCAGGGCCTCCATGGCAGCGGGGATGGCCGTGGCCAACTCCTCAAACTTCACAAACTGCTTCTCGCGGGTGTCGCGGCGGACCAGCACGCACTGGCCGTTCTCGATGTCGCGGGGGCCGACCTCCAGGCGCACGGGCACGCCCTTCATCTCCCACTGGGCAAACTTCCAGCCGGGCTGCTTGTCGCTGTCGTCCAGCTTGACGCGGGCATACTTGCCGATCTCGGCGGCCAGCTCGCGGCACTTGTCCAGCACGCCGGGCTTGTGGGCAGCGACCGGCACGATCACGACCTGAATGGGCGCGATGGCCGGGGGCAGGATCAGGCCGTCGTCGTCGCCGTGGGTCATGATGATGGCGCCGATCAGGCGGGTGGACGCGCCCCAGGAGGTCTGGAACGGATACTGCAGGGTGTTGTCGCGGCCCGTGAAGGTCACGTCATAGGCGCGGCTGAACTTGTCACCGAAGTAGTGGCTCGTGCCGCTCTGCAGGGCCTTGCCGTCCTTCATCATTGCCTCGATGGTGTAGGTCGCCTCGGCACCGGCAAACTTCTCCTTGTCGGTCTTGCGGCCCTTGACAACGGGGATGCACAGGTCGTGCTCGGCAAAATCGGCGTAGCAGTTCAGCTGCTGCTCGGTCTCGGCCTTGGCCTCCTCGGCGGTCTCGTGGATGGTGTGACCCTCCTGCCACCAGAACTCACGGGTGCGCAGGAACGGGCGGGTGGATTTCTCCCAGCGGACGACGCTGCACCACTGGTTGTACAGCATGGGCAGGTCGCGGTAGGAGTGCAGCACATGGCTGAAATGGTCGCAGAACATCGTCTCGCTGGTGGGGCGCACCGCAAGGCGCTCCTCCAGCGGGTCGCTGCCGCCGGCGGTGACCCAGGCGACCTCGGGCGCAAAGCCGTTGACCAGCTCACCCTCCTTCTTCAGCAGGCTCTCGGGGATGAGCACGGGCATGGCCACGTTCTCATGGCCGGTGGCCTTGAAGCGGGCATCCAGATTTTTCTGGATGTTTTCCCAGATGGCGTAGCCATAGGGGCGCAGCACAACAAAGCCCTTGACGCTGGAATACTCGACCAGCTCGGCCTTCGTGCAGATGTCGGTGTACCACTGGGCGAAGTCGACCTCCTGAGCGGTGATCGCCTCGACCATTTTTTTCTTATCGTTTGCCATTTCTCTTTTCCTCACACTTTGTAAAACCGGGGACAGGCGCTCAGATACGCTCCTCCAGATAGTTGACCACATCACCGACGGTGTGGAAGTTCTCGATGTCCTCATCGGGGATCTCAACGCCGAACTCGTCGGACAAGGTGGTGATCATATCAATAACGTCAAGGCTGTCTGCGCCGAAATCGTTGACAATGTCGCTGTCGGGGGTAATCTTTTCAGGCTCGACCTCAAGCTGGTCGGCCAGATAGTCACGGATGCGGCTGAAAACTTCGGAATCCATAATTTAACTCCTTTATAAACACAGATATACATTTAATATATAGCGTATCTGCGGGTGAATGTCAAGGGGTAAGTGTTAATTTTATGCCATATTGCATAGGATTTGCGGGGAGGTGGGCAAGTGAAGCTGAATTTTACCAAAATGCAGGGCGCGGGCAACGATTATATCTACATCGACTGCCGCACTGCGGGGCTGCCGCCCGACGCCGCCGCGTGGGCGGTGCAGCTGTCGCGGCGGCATTTTTCGGTGGGTGCGGACGGGGTGATCTACCTCTGTCCCCCGCTGCGAGCCGACGGCGACGCGGCCATGCGGATGTTCAACGCCGACGGCAGCGAGGGGGTCATGTGCGGCAACGGTGTGCGCTGCGCGGCGGAATTTTTATACACCCACGGCGTGCGGCGGGACTGTATACGTATCGACACGCCCTCTGCCGGGCAGCGGGTGCTGCACCGGGTCGGGGACGGGCTGTGGCAGGTCGAGATGGGCCGCTTTACGGCAGCACCGGACGCCGTGGGGGCCGTGGGGCTGGGCGGCGGGCCGCTGCTGGATGTGCCGCTCTGCGCAGGCGGGCGCGCGTGGAGGGTGCACTGTGTAGCCGTGGGCAACCCGCACTGCGTACTTTTTACGCACGAGCCGCCGCCCGCCGGGGCGGAGCTGGCCGCCTGGGGCCGTGCGCTGGGGCACCACCCGGCGTTCCCGGGCGGCATCAATGTGGAGTTTGCCCAGCTCATCAGCCCCACCGGGCTGGCTGTGACGGTGTGGGAGCGCGGCAGCGGGGCCACGCTGGCCTGCGGAACCGGGGCCTGCGCCGTGGCCGCGGCGGCGGTGCTGACTGGCCGCTGTCCGCGCGGCGCGCCCATTTTAGTACAGCTGCCGGGCGGCACGCTGGAGGTGTGTGTACAGCGGGACGACACCGTGCTTTTGACCGGCGACGCCGCAGCAACATTTAGCGGAACCGTTTTGATTCAGCCTTGCAAAGCACCGCGCGGTGTGGTATGATGTAAGTAATAACAATTTGAACAGTATTTCAGTCTGGAAGGGGGCTTTGCCCATGAACATTCACGAATCCGCAGAGGACTATCTGGAAAAAATTCTGATGCTGCAGGAGCAGAAGGGTTCTGTGCGCTCCATCGACATAGCCGTTGCGATGGGATTCTCCAAGCCGAGTGTCAGTGTGGCGATGAAAAATCTGCGTGAGAACGGGTATATTTCGATGGACCCGGACGGTTTCATCAAGCTGGAGCAGCCCGGTATGGAGATTGCACAGCGCATCTATGGCCGCCACCGCAAGCTGACCGCTTTTTTTGTGGCGCTGGGCGTTGACCCGGATGTTGCCGCCAAAGACGCCTGCAAGGTCGAGCACGACCTGAGCGAGGAGACCTACAGCAAGATGATCGCCTTTGCGGAAAAGGCGGAAAAAGAGCTGTAATTTGGCGATTACGAAAAGGAACACCCCGAAGGCATGACGCTTTCGGGGTGTTTGTAATTTTGGGAAATACATCGTAGGGGCGGGTTCCATATCCGCCCGTGGGGCTTTACGGCTGCCGGAACGTTGCTCGGCGGGGCGGGGGCACCCCGCCCTACACCAACGATACCGTTGGCAATATCCACTTATACGCCAAAAGGGGCGAACCTTGGGTTCGCCCCTTTACGCATCTTACAAAATCAATACAGCGGCTTGCTCTCCGGCTCCTGCGCGGGCTCGGTCGGCTCGGCTGCGGGGGCAGCGGCGGGCTGACGGCGCGCGGCGGCGACCTCCTGATGGAAGGTTACGGGGTTCGCGCGGTAGCGCTTCTCGATCTCAGCGTTGTAGCCGATCATCGCATCGGGATAGGTGCTCTGCATCTGGCGCAAGATCTCCTGCGCCTCGTCCTCATTGCGGACGTAGATATCGTGGCAGGCACGTTTCTCCTTCGCGCCGAAAACGCGCACCATCACCTCTTTTCTCACGGTCAGGATGCCGTAAGCTTTGTGGCGCACTGTGTGCTGGTAGGCCCAGACCACGTCGTCACCGGCCAGCACCCAGGAATTGCCGCCCTTGTCGTACATCAGCCAGCTGCGGCTCATGCGGACCTTGCCATCCTGCATCGTGTCCTCGTAGAAGCGGTCGAGGGCCTGCTCGGTGGCCTGCGGGTCGTCCGAAGCCTTGATGTAGTTTCGAATCTGCTTCTGGAAGCCGCCCGTCAGGGAGCGGACGACAAACCAAATCAGCAGTGCCAGCACCAGCAGCATCACAATGCCCATGAAGCCCAGCACAAAGGTATCGCTGCCGTCGATCTCGTCATCGGTCAGCACCAGTGGCAGGAAGGTGCAGCCGTCCTCCAGACCGATGTCGTCATAGCTGAAACCGGCGTCGATGAAGTAGTTCTCCCACAACTGCTTGGTCTCATCGTCCATCCGCTTCAGGGTGCCGCGCACGGTCATGTAAGAGCCGTCCCACTCGTAGCTGCCATCCTCGTCGTCCAGCATGCGCGCGGTGTCGTCGACGATCGCCTCGGCGTCGTCGATTTTGGACGCGGGCACTTCCAGACCGATGTAAATGGTTGCACCCGGCGTATTGATGGGCATAATGTACTCGCGCGCGGAGACCTCATCGCGCTTGCCGCTCTCGCTGCGGACGGTTTCGGCGTAATAGTCGATCAGGGTATCGACATCCATCGTGATATATTGTCCCTGCAGGGAGAGGATGTCCTCGTGGTCGTCCAGCGGCTCAAAGTAGGCGGGGCCGGCCAACATCTTGACGATGCCGGAGCCAAACAACACGCCGAGGGTGGCCGTGACGATGCCCAGCACGATGATGCACCACAAATTGCCGAGCAGGGTTTTCTTTTTCAGGGATTCCAGCATTTTGTTTTCTCCATTCTTTTTGTTAGGTTTCACAATAAGTGTAACATTTTGTTCATATATTGTCAACCGGTCGCGCATGTTTGCGTAAAAAATCTCTGGGTGTTGCTTCCTAAAGCCGGTCATACACAACGCGCAAAAAAACGCCCCTTCCAGTCAAACCGGAAGGGGCGGGGTTCAGCTATCTAATTCGCAGTTAAGCTACTCGCAGATTACAGCTCAGCGAAGTACTTAATGGTGCGGACCATCTGAGAGGTGTAGGAGTTCTCGTTGTCGTACCAAGAAACGACCTGAACCTGATAGGTGTCGTCGTCGATCTTGGCGACCATGGTCTGGGTGGCATCGAACAGAGAGCCGTAGCGCATGCCGATGACGTCAGAGGAGACGATCGGATCCTCGTTGTAGCCGAAGCTCTGGGAGGCAGCAGCCTTCATGGCAGCGTTGATGGACTCCTTGGTGACGTCCTTGCCCTTGACAACGGCAACCAGGATGGTGGTAGAACCGGTGGGGACAGGCACACGCTGAGCAGAGCCGATCAGCTTGCCGTTCAGCTCGGGGATGACCAGGCCGATGGCCTTGGCAGCGCCGGTGGAGTTAGGAACGATGTTCTGGGCACCGGCACGAGCGCGGCGCAGGTCGCCCTTGCGCTGCGGGCCGTCCAGGATCATCTGGTCGCCGGTGTAAGCATGAACGGTGGTCATGATGCCGGAGACGATGGGGTAGGTCTTGTTCAGGGTGTCGGCCATGGGAGCCAGGCAGTTGGTGGTGCAGGAAGCAGCGGAGATGACCTGATCCTCAGCGGTCAGGGTCTTCTCGTTGACGGAGTAGACGATGGTCTTCAGGTCGTTGCCAGCGGGAGCAGAGATAACGACCTTGCGGGCGCCAGCCTGGATGTGAGCCTCAGCCTTAGCCTTGCTGGTGTAGAAGCCGGTGCACTCCAGAACGACGTCGATGCCCAGCTCGCCCCAGGGGCAATCCTTAGCATCCTTAATTGCGTAGATGGTGATCTTCTTGCCGTCGACGACGATGTAATCCTCGCCAGCCTCAACGGTGTGCTTGTTCTCGCCGATCTTGCCCAGGAAAGAGCCCTGTGCGGTGTCGTACTTCAGCAGGTGAGCCAGCATAGCGGGGCTGGTCAGATCGTTGATGGCGACGACTTCGTAACCGTCAGCCTCGAACATCTGACGGAAAGCCAGACGGCCGATACGGCCAAAACCATTGATAGCAACTTTAACAGCCATAGTGAAATCCTCCCAAGATTTGTCTTTTTCACCTTATGAGCGGTCACCCGCTCGTCGGTATGGTACTATTGTACCCCATTTTTCACAATTCTGCAAGGGGGTCTGTTATTCTTTTAACACAATTTTTCAAAAAATCCACAGAAATTTTGAAATTCCAGCCATTTCCAGCGCAAAACCGTTTCCTGCGGGGCAGACTAACCCCAGAATTTGCACAGAAGGCGAGGGAGTGCTCATGCCGGTTTTCGGCCCGACACGCGCGGCGCTGGCGGCTGCGGCGGCCCGCGGGGCGGACATTCTGCCGTCACTGCGGCTGGTGCTGACGGCGGAGGCCCTGACCGCGCCCCCGCCGTCCCGCGCACTGGAGCTGAACGCCGAGCTGGACGTGCTCTGCGCCGCCGTGCGGGAGCTGGCGGACTGCCGTGCGGGGTGGCTGTACTTCTGCCCGGCATACGCCTCGCTGCCCGTTGCCGTGCCCCGGACGCTTCTGCAGGGCACCGTACTGACGTTCCTGCGCGGAGTTTTGCGCAGTGAGCGCCGCGCCGCCGTGCGGCTGGCGGCGCAGCAGGGCGCTGCGGTGCTGGCCCTGCAGGGCGGCGATCCGGCGCGGATGCCCGGTGACCTGCCCGCGCTGCTGCACCGCTGCGGGGCGTATGTCACAGCCACCGGCAGCGGTCCCTGGGCCGCCGCGGTGCGGCTGCCGCTCTCCCCCGCCCTGCCCCTGCGCGAGCCGCCCGCCCCGGCAGATCTCGTGCTGGACCGCTACAGCGCGGCAAAGGTATATCTGGACGGGCTTTGCGTGGAGGATGTGGAATAAAAACGGTTTCTTCCCGGAAGCAGGAGTGCTTTTTTGCTTTATTCCGTCTCTTTCCCGCACGCTTCCCACGCACACACCAGACCGCACAGGCCGAACAGGCCGATGCCGATGCCGGTCAGCAGGTCGGGCAGGGTCAGCATGCCGCGGGCGGCCTCAAACAGGGTCTGGGGCAGCTCCAGTCCGGTGCAGAGCAGGAACGCACCCGTCCCCGCCGCGTAGAGCGTATGTCCGCAGGGCAGACCCGGCACAAGAAAAATTTTGATCAGCACCACAGCCAGCAGCAGTGCGGCGGCAGCGCTCAGCACCCGCAGCGTGCAGGGCATACGGCAGAGCGACGCGGGCGCAAACTGGAACCGCCAGATGAGCCGCCACAGAAACACCAGCGGCACAGCGCCCGCCAGCAGCGAGCTGCCCAGCCCTTGGCGCTGCAGGCCGAAGCCGCTGAACGCCCGCACGGCGTAGTTCAGCAGCCACGCACCGGCAAAGATCGGCAGCAGCAGGTCCGCCCACGCGGCCCAGACCGGGCAGTTCCCGGAGAGTACCTCCGGGTACAGGATGGCATACCGGGCCGCATTGCCCGCCGCCACACCGGAGGCCAGCAGTGCCGCACCGGCCAGCGCCATGCAGACGCCCAGCGGCTTGTTGGTATCCTGCAGACCGGCAGGCTGCGACGCCGCCCGCCGCGCGGGCAGGTAGGGCAGCGCAAACGCCGCCAGCCACGGGATGTACCGCAGCCAGACCGACCCGGCAGCGGCAAAGCCGGTGTCGGCCTCGGACCAGAGCAGCAGGTCGGCCAGATGCAGCCCCGCCATGGCCAGGCCCAGGGCCAGCACCACAGCGGCGTGGGGATGTTTATTTTTCATGGTGTTCCTCTTTCATAGCAGCGGCGGCCCCCGCGTATATTGGGACAGGCCGCGCGGAATATCCTTATTGTACAACCGCGCGCCGCAAATTGCAAGGAGGGTCTGCCCCTTGAGGAAAACATTGCGCCGGGCGGTGGTGCTCGGCCTTTTGGCGTTTGCCGCGCCGTTTGCCGCCTTGCCGCTGGCGAAGCCCGCCGCCGCGATGCCCGAAGCGTCGGCTCCTGTGCTGCCGGACGCCGTTGACATCCCTGCCGCCACACCGCAGCCCGTGCTGCCCGCCGTGCCCGAGAGCCGCAGCTTTGACGCAGATGCGCCGATTTTGCTGAACGACGGCGGTGAGGAGATCACCGTATCCGTGCAAGAGTTTCTGATCGGCACTGCCGCCAGCGAGCTGCCGCCCGACTGGCCCGACGACGCGGTCTTAGCCCAGATGGCCGCCGCTCACAGCTATGCCCTGAGCCTGGGCGGCGCGGCGTTCACCTGCAACAGCGCCCAGTGCGCGGGCTGGACGAGCGCCGAGGTGCTGCGCGCGCGGTGGGGCGGCGATTTTGCCGCGTATTACAGCAGGCTGGCCGCGCTGGCAGACGAGATCTCCGGGGCCGTGCTGTGCTGGGACGGTGCGCCTGCCGCGGCCTGTTACCACAGCAGCAGCGCCGGGCAGACCGAGGCAAGCCAAAACGTGTGGCTGACCGCCGTGCCGTACTTACAGGGTGTCGCGTCGCCGTGGGACGCCGATGCGCCGGGGTTCGAAACGTCCGTCACCTACAGCGCCGAGCAGGTATACACGATTCTGACCGGGCTTGGCCTGGACACCGACGAGATACCAAACGCCCCCGCCGGGTGGTTCGGCGAGGGCGTGTTGGACAGCGCAGGCTATGTGGCACAGATGCCCGTCTGCGGGCAGGTATTTACGGGCACACGTCTGCGCAGTGCGTTCAGTCTGCGGAGCGCGGCGTTCACCGTGGCGTATGACGCCGGGGAGAATGCGTTTGTTTTCACCACCCACGGCTACGGCCACGGCGTCGGCCTGAGCCAGTACGGCGCAAAGGCGATGGCGGAGGACGGCAAAACGTGGCAGGAGATTCTGGAGTGGTATTTTCCGGGGTGTGAGGTTATAGAGTGATTCCCTGCCTTCCCCCGAGGGGGGAGCCTCTCGCCATTTACGGCAGCTCCGCCGTAAACGTCGTCAATTCCGCATCCGTATCAAAATCATACACCTTCACCGTCAGGCTGTGGCAATTTTCCGGCACGGCAGCAAAGTAGTCATAGCTGGCCTTGGTGCATTGTTCCGGGTGGTCGAAGTCCGCCGGGTCGGCCGTCCATGCGCCGTCCGTCCACCAGCCGCCCTCGCCGCGCTCGTGCCCCAGCTCCGTGCCATCCTCGGTGAACAGCCTCACATTCACCCAATGCTGTTCCGCCGGGAAGCTCAGCAGCACTTTTGTCGCGGCGGGCGTGGCCTTGATGCTTTGCAGCGTAACACCGTCCTGCTCCACCGGCGTGCTCATCGTGCGCACGCCCGCGTCGCTGACTTCCGGGATCGTAAACGTCAGTGTGTACGTGCCGGGCAGTGGGGTCTGGTCGGCATAGTCATAGTGCCAATAGCTCTTGCCGTCGGTCTCCACAGTGCTCCTGTTGCAGGCCATCAGGTTGGACAGCGTCAGCGTCGCGGTGTGCCCGGCCAGATCTTCGTTCGTCAGGAACAGCTCATAATTCAGGCCCGCCACAAAGGTATGGTCATCGCGTTTTTCAAAGGTAACACCGCCGTTCAATTCCGTGCCGTCGTCCAGCACCAGCGTGCCGTACTGTCCGCCGCCGTTCTGCAGTGCCTTTTCTACGGCGTCCTCGCGGGGGCCGATGGCGTTGAACCCGGCCAAGCTGTCATCCTCACTCGTCAGCATTAAACTGATGCGCAGCCAGTCGCCGTCGTTGAAGACCTGCCCCAATGTCAGGGTGTAGGGACTGTCGGCGGTCTCGGCGGTGGATTCCACTGTCTCGGCGTACTTGTTCAGTTGCTCACTTTGCAGCGAAACATAGTCGTCCTGCCCGCCGCGGTTCAGCCAGCTGAACAGGCTGCCCACCACGGGCAGCTGCTCGGCCACAGCGGGCGCGGCAAAGTTGATGCTGCCCAGCCCCACGGCCAGACAGGCCACGGCGGCTGCGGCCACCCGTTCCCACGGGAACCGGCGGTGCCCGGCGGGCTTTTTCTGCGGCAGCCGCCCGCAGGCAGCGTCCAACACGCGGGTAAACTCGTCGTCGGTCAGTGGGGTCTCCGGCATAGGCTGGTTGTTCAGCGTTTTCAACAAATCTACATCAAAATTTTTGTCACGCATGGCTGTACACTCCCTTCTCGGTCAGTTCACGGCGCAGACGGTCCCGTCCGCGGCTCAACCGGGTGTTGACGCTCTCCACGCTCATACCCAGCGCAGCGGCGATTTCCTTACCCGATTGCAGCAGATAATATTTGCGCAGAAAAATATCCCGGTCTGGCGGCGACATAGCCGCCACCAGCGCACCGATGAGGTCGGCGGCTTCGGTGGTCGCGCGGTCAAACTCGGCCAGCTCGCCCAGCGTCTCGGCCAGGCCGTCGTCCAGTGTCACCGTCTCGCGGCGGTGCAGCGCGTTGTAGCAGTCAATGCCGCGGTTGCGCGCCGCGACGGCCAGCCAGGGGCGCAGCGGTGTGCGAGCGGCCTCCAATTTCGCGGCGCTGCGCCAGAGTGCGACGAACACGTCGGCCATGCACTCCTCCCGGTCACAGGGGTTCTGCGGCAGGATACGGCAGAGAATGCCCTTGACGAGCGGCGCATATTCAAGCATAGCCGCCTCCAGGCCCTCCTCCGGGTGTGCCTGCAGCAGGCGGGTCAATTCCCGGTCTTTCATGGGTGGTTCCTCCTTTTTTGTCGTTCCAACTATATAGACCGGGACGGGACAGGAAATCTTACAGGTTCGAGGAAAAATGTAGGGGCCGGGCATGCCCGGCCCGCGGCTTTCCCGCAAACGCCTGTCTGCCGTACAGTGGCGGGCCGCACATGTGCGGCCCCTACAGGGCGGCGCAAGGCTCATACAGGCGTTGTAGGGGGCGGCGTCCCCGACGCCCCGCGGGCGGATGCAGGCATCCGCCCCTACAAGGCGCACAAAAAAGCAGACGCCGTTTTTCGCAGCGTCTGTTGCTATGTATTATTGCCCTGCCGGCAGCGTAAACACGAACCGGCACCAGTTGCCCTCCTCGCTCTCGGCGTGGATCTGGCCGCCGGAAAGGTTGACCAAAATCTTGCAGATATGCAGCCCCAGTCCGCTGCCGCGGGTGTTCATGCCGCGGGAGCGGTCCTCCTTGTAGAACCGCTCAAACACAAAGGGCAGCGCCTCGGGGGCAATGCCTGCGCCCGTGTTCTCGATGCGCACCTCCACCATATTGCCGCGGCGCTCGGCGGCAAAGCTGATCGTACCGCCCGCCGGGGTGAACTTGATGGCATTATCCACAATATTATACACGACCTGATGCACAAAATCCGGGTCCGCGTAAATCAGCAGCGGATCGCCGCCCAGACCCTGGATGTCGATCTTGCCGTCCTCGATGCGCTGCTCGTCGGAGAGCACGACGTCGGTGACGGTTTTCCACAGATCGTAGGTCTGCGCGTGGATGGGCACCTCGCCCGCCTCGAGCTTGGTAATATCCAGCATGTTCTGCACCAGCCGCGCCAGGCGGCCCGTCTCCTGCGAGACGATGCCCAGATAATGCTTTGTTTCCTCGGGCGGGATCGTGCCGTCCAGCATGCCGTCGATGAAGCCCTTGATGGTCGTCATGGGCGTGCGCAGCTCGTGGGCGATGTTGCCCATGAACTGCCCGCGGGAATTGTCGATGGTTTGCAGCCGCGCAGCCATGTTATTGAAGGTGGTCGCAAAGTCAGCCAGCTCCACGCAGCCGTCCACCGGCGCACGGGCCGTAAAGTCCCCGCTGCCCAGGCGGCGCGCGGCCTCACTGATGTCCTCGATAGGGCCGGTGATGCGCTTGGCCAGCACCCAGCACAGGATGCTGCACAAAATCAGGATGACCGCCGCCGAGATGCCGAACATCGTCAGCATATCGGTCATGTAGCTGCCCAGCGCAGCCATCGGGCTGGCGGCAAACAGGTAGCCGTCCTGCCCGCCCACCGTGATGCGGCGGCCCGCCGTGTAATACTTGGCGCAGTAGACACCGTCCAGCGTGCCGGTCTCAAAAATGTCGTATCCCTCGTTCAGCTCGTCAATGTAGGACGCGGGCACGCCTGCGCCTGTAAAGGCGTCGTCCCCCGTATGCAGCAGGATCTGGCCGTTCTCGTCGGCGATGAACACCAGCGCACCGGAGGCCGTGTTGAACAGCTCAAACCCGCTGTGGGCGCGTTCCAGCACATCCTCCCCCTGCAGGGGCTTTGTGACGATGGAGCCCTCGTCGGCGAATCGCTCACTCAGCGCTGTCGCGCCGTTGAGCACATCGGTCAGCGAGCTTTTGCGCTCCCCGATGAAGTACGCCGCCGACAGTGCCGCCTGGATCGCGCACATAACGCTGAGCCCCAGCACAAGCACAGCGGCGATGGTCGCGAAAAATTCGCGGCTGATCGTGTTGCGGCGGCTCATTCCCTGACCTCGAACTTATAGCCGACGCCCCAGACGGTTTTCAGGCTCCACTGCTCGGACGCACCCTCCAGCTTTTCACGCAGGCGCTTGACGTGGACGTCGATCGTGCGGGAGTCGCCGTAATATTCAAAGCCCCAGACCTCGTCCAGCAGCTGGTCGCGGGTGTAGACGCGGTTCGGGTGACCGGCCAGGCAGGCCAGCAGCTCCAGCTCCTTCGGCGGGGCCTCAACTACCTTGCCCTTGACCTTCAATTCATAGCGGTTCATGTCAAGGTGCAGATTGTCAAAGTCGTAAACGCCCTTGTTTTCCTCCTCCTTGGCGGAGGAGCGGCGCAGCACGGCCTTGATGCGGGCCGTGACCTCCTTGGCGTCAAACGGCTTGACGATGTAGTCATCCGCGCCCAGCTCAAGACCCAGCACCTTGTCGTAGGTCTCGCCCTTAGCGGTCAGCATGATGATGGGGGTGTTGTCCTTGGCGCGGAGCTTGCGGCAGACCTCCCAGCCGTCCATGACCGGCATCATAACGTCCAGCAGCACAAGATCCGGGTGCAGCTTGTCGAACTCCGCCAGCGCTGCGCCGCCGTCGTGGACCATCGTCACGTTGTAGCCCTCCTTGACCAGATACAGTCGGAGCAGCTCGCAGATATTTTTATCGTCATCAACGACCAGAATTTTCTCATTTGCCATCTTAGTTTCCTCCTTGCCCGCCTGCGGCGGTATCGATACAAGGGTATTATACCGCATAATTGTGGACAAAAAAAGAACAGATCGTCGGGTTCCCGGGAATTTTTTGCGTTTTTTCTGCGCAGGCGGCGCACCCCGGGGAAGATTATTTCAAAAACGGCTTGAGAGAAAAGAACGCATCTGCTATAATACATTTATATATGCAAATCGGCCTGTGCGCCGATCCCGCATGACAAAAATTCAGCAAAAATTCAAAGGAGAATTTTGAAATATGAAATTAGGTATCGTGGGTCTGCCCAACGTGGGCAAGTCTACCCTGTTCAATGCGCTGACCAGCACCCAGAACGCGCAGGCGGCCAACTACCCCTTCTGCACGATTGAGCCGAACTCCGGCATCGTGCCCGTGCCCGACCCGCGGCTGGACAAGCTGGCCGAGATCTGGCAGACCGACAAGAAAACGCCTGCCATCGTTGAGTTTGTTGACATTGCCGGTCTGGTCAAGGGTGCCAGCCAGGGCGCGGGTCTCGGCAACAAGTTTCTGGGCCACATCCGCGAGTGCGACGCCATCGTCCATGTTGTGCGCTGCTTCGACGATGACAACATCATTCATGTGGTCGAGGACGTCAACAAGCCCGAGAGCGTTGACCCCATCCGCGACATTGATGCCATCGACTTGGAGCTGATCCTGGCCGACCTCGAGGTCGTCAGCAACCGCCTGGGCCGCCAGCAGAAGGCTGCCAAGACCGGCAACAAGGCCGCTGCCGCCGAGGCTGCCTGGCTGGCCGACCTGGCCGCCTGGCTTGAGGGCGGCAAGCCCGCGCGCAGCTTTGACTTTGACGAGAGCGACGACGCCGTGAAGGCCGCCCGCAAGGAGCTGGGCCTGCTGTCCGCCAAACCCGTCATCTACGCCTGCAACGTCGGTGAGGACGACCTGCTGGGCGGGCTGGACGAGAACCCGTACTTCCCGCTCGTCGCCGCCCGCGCCAAGGAGGAAAACGCCCAGGCCATCCCCATCTGTGCCAAGACCGAGGAGGACATTGCCGGTTCCACGCAGGAGGAAAAAATTGCGTTTCTGCAGGAAATGGGCATCGAATCCACCGGTCTGGACAAGCTCATCAAGGCCAGCTACGAGCTGCTGGGCCTCATCAGCTTCCTGACCGACGGCAAGAAGGAATGCCGCGCTTGGACCATCAGGAAGGGCACCAAGGCCCCGCAGGCTGCCGGCAAGATCCACAGCGACTTTGAGCGCGGCTTCATCCGTGCGCAGGTCATCGCGTACAAAGACCTGGAGGACGCCGACTTCAACTATGCCGCCGTCAAGGCCAAGGGCCTGCAGCGCACCGAGGGCAAGGAGTACGTCGTGAACGACGGTGACGTTATCGAATTTTTGTTCAACGTTTAACGGAGGTTTGACCGTGATTATTGGCATTATGGGCGCTATGCCCGACGAAGTCGACCAGCTGTGCGCACGGCTGGAGAACGTGACCAAAGAGAACTACGCCGGGGTCGAGTACCACTGCGGCACGCTGCAGGGCAAACAGGTCGTCGTCTGCTGCGCGGGCATGGGCAAGGCCAACGCCGCGTCCACCGTGCAGGTGCTGTGCACAAAATACGGCATTGATAAGCTGATTTTCAGCGGCATTGCGGGCAATATGACCAGCAAAATCGGCATCGGCGACGTCTGCGTCGGTGAGACCGTCGTCTACCACGACGCCGAGCTGAGCATGATCGCCCAGAGCGCACCGTTCCAGACCGAGTACCACGGCGATCCCGCGCTGGTGCAGGCCGCGCTCGACGCCTGCGCTGCCTGCGGCGTGAAGGCCATCGCAGGCAAGATCGCCACGGGCGACACCTTCGTCGGCGACGCCGAGACGAAAAAGGCAATTGAGGAAAAGTGCCACCCCGACTGCGTCGAAATGGAGGGCGCGGCGGTCAGCCAGATCGCGGGCCGCAACGGCGTGCCCTGCGTCATCCTGCGCGCCATGAGCGACAACGCCGACGAGAGCGGCTATGAGGTGCTCGTTGTCAAGCAGTTCAGCATCACCGAGTACGTCAAGACCGCGACGGAGATCGTGGCAAATATGATCGAAAGCCTGTAACAGGCAAAATAAAAGCGGCCATCTGAGAAACAGGTGGTCGCTTTTTGTTTTGCACAAATCTACCGACTTAAAAATATGCCTTGATCTGGAACTTATCTGCCGGGGCGGTGTCCTCGATTTTCAGATGCTCATGGTTAAAGTCAAATTTTACGCTCTTGCAGTCGTCGGTGTTGCGGGTCAGGCGCAGCAGCTGGTCCACGCGCTTTTGCTCCTCCTTCGTGTAGAACAGGTAGCTCGCGCCCTGCTTGCGGGCGCGGCCCGTGCGGCCAATGCGGTGGGTGTAGTGCTCGTTTTCCTCGGGCACGTCGTAGTTGATGACGGCATCCACATCGGAAACGTCAATACCGCGCGCTGCCACATCGGTGGCGACCAGCACATCGATCTCCCCGGCCTTGAACCGCGTCATGATGCGGTTGCGCTCAGCCTGGGACAGGTCGCCGTGCAGGCAGTCCACGTTGAAGTTCAGCCGGGCAAGCTGGTTGGCCAGCATCCCCGTGTTGTACTTGGTGTTGCAGAAGATCATGACCCGCTTGTAGCCCTCGTCAATGATGATCTGCGCGGCGTCGGCCAGCTTGTCACGGCCCGTGGTCAGCAGCTTGTACTGGGCAATTTTCGGGCTGGAATCCTCGACGGGCTGGACGCTGACCTCGGCGGCGTTGTGCTGGTAGAGCCAGCCGATGTCCAGCACCTCGCGGCTGATGGTCGCCGAAAACATCGACAGGCTCTCGCGGTGCTTCATCAGGTCGATGATGTACTTGACGTCCTTGTAAAAGCCCATGTTCAGCATCTCGTCGGCCTCGTCCAGCACGACGGTTTTGACGTCGGAGACATCAATGGCGTGGTGGCGGTAGTGGTCCATCAGGCGGCCCGGCGTGGCAACGACGATCTGGCAGCCAGCTTTGAGCTGGCGCTGCTGCTTGTCCATGCCCGCGCCGCCATAGACGCAAACGATTTTAATGTCAGGCAGAAACTGCGCCAGATTTTGCAAATCCTGGGCGATCTGCTGGGCCAGCTCCCGCGTGGGGCTTAAAATGACGGCCTGCGGCTTGAGGCTGGCAGGATCGACCTTGGACAGAATGGGAATGCCGAACGCCACAGTCTTGCCGGTGCCCGTGGGGGCTTTGGCGATCATATCGTGCCCGGCCAGCATCAGCGGGATGGCCTTTTCCTGAATTTCGGTCATATCGGTAAAGCCCATCGCCTGTGTAGCGCGGATGATTTCGGGTGAAACGTTCGTAAGTTCGGTAAACTGCATGGTCGTACTGCCTTTCGGTTTTTGTATTTGCTTTATTATAGCAACATTTTTCGCTTCCCGCAACAGAAAAAAAGCTTCCCCCGTGGGGGAAGGCTTTTCAATCATCTATTCTTGCTGCTGCGTCTTGCGGCCTTGCCGGAGTTTTTCTTCTCGGTCTGGGTGCGGGTGGTTTTGGCGGGCTTCTTGGCGGCGGGCGTCGGGGCGGGGGTCTCCTTGTTCAGCAGGCGCTCGGGCACAGGGTCGAGCTTCCAGAGCTGGTTCTCGCCAAAGACATCCTGCCAGATCTGGGCCTGGGTGCCGTTCTCCACGCGCATTCCCACCAGGTCAATGACCTTATCGGCCAGGACGTTGCGCAGCTTGACCTTGCCGCCGCCCGCCTCCACGATCTGCCAGCGCTGACCCGCGCCCGCGGTCTGGGTCCACTGGTGGACCCAGGTGCCGTTGCAGACGCCGGACATGGCCAAGTCCATGACCTTGCCCGTAAAGCGGTTCCTGATGCGGTACTCGCCGTCCCCCGCTTCCACAAACTGCCACTGCTGCCAGGGCTGACCCTCGTAGCTCCACAGGCGGACGGACGCGCCGTTCTCGGTGTTGAAATCGGCCACTTCCAGCACGCGGCCATTGGCGGCGGCGATGGTATAATAGGCATCCGGGCGGATGACGGTCTGGGCTGATTTCCTCATGGTGAATCCTCCTTTTAGACAGAAAGCTGTACATTGTTCTGTCCGTTTTTTTCATTATAGCACAACTGCGGCGCGCTGTTTTACCAAAATTTTGCGGTACTGTTTGGGCAATCCGCTAAGTACTTGGCCGGGCGGCGCATTTTTTGTCAGTTTTTGCGGCTGCCGCACTTGCATTTTTTGTGCATATATTATATTATAAAGTATACGCTTGTTTTACGGCCACGCGGTGGCCGCTGTAGGGGGAGAGTTCAGCCATGAGAATTGCCTTGATTGCCCACGATTCCCGCAAGGAATTGATGGCTCAGTTCTGCACTGCCTATGTGCGCATTTTGTCTGAGAATGACCTGATCGCCACGGGCGTGACCGGCAAAATCGTCCATGATGCCACCGGTCTGCCGGTGCGCACGCTGTATCCGGGAGGCCGCGGCGGTGCCGAGCAGATCGCTGCCATGATCGGCTGCGGCGAGGTGGACATGCTGCTGTTCTTCCGTGACCCCGTCGGTGCCAAGCCCGGCGAGCCGAACGACATGATGCTGCTGCGCCTGTGCGACATGCACACGATCCCTGTCGCCACAAACATCGCCACCGCGGAGGTTCTGATCCACGGTCTGGAGAGAGGCGACCTGGCCTGGATCGAGCTGCAGCGTGGTCGGAAATAACTAAAAAAAGCTGTATCCAAGGGCAAACCAAAAAATACAAAAGGACAACACCAAAATCAAAAACGCAGGCCCCTCCGCCTAACGGCTCCGGGGCCTGCTTCTTGTTTTTTACGCAGTCTTTTCCAAGCCGCCCCACGCCCGGCTATCGCAGTAAATTCTAAGCAATATCGCAGAATTTTCCCGTTGCGCCGGACGGAATAAACTGGGATTTTTGAGAAATGGACCAGAAAGCGAGCGGAACGGAGTGGAGCGAGCGCCCCTCGACCACTTTTGATAACGCTTTTGCCTTTTTGGAAAAATTCGAGTGCCCTTGGATATAGTATGGCGGCTTGATTTTTCTGAAAAATTGATAAAGCTTTGCCCTTTTTGGTGCATTTGGCGTTTTAGCGTCAATGCACAGGGGCAAAGCTTTTTCTTTTTTTCGCAAAAAGGCAAACAAATATCACCTTTTTCCGATTTTTTCACCCACTGTTCGATTTTCGAAATTTTTTGATATGTTGTTTGCCCCTGCAAAGTGTCCTTTTGTCTGTAGTCAATTAAAGCCCCGGAAAGAGGTTTCATCTATGAGGAAGCAAGTTCAAAAAGGGCGCTGCACACGGCTCAAACTGCAAAAGTGCCCACAGGTATGTGCGCTATACGACAAGGTGCAACTTGCCTACGCGCGTCAGTTGGACTCAGAGGAAAATGTCGTGTCGTTCGAGGTCAATGTCCAGCTCAACGACAACACAGGGGCGCTCAACGACCTCGGATTAGCGGACACCTACACCACCGACTTTTTGCTCACACTTGCAGATGGCACACAGGCAGTCCGAGAAGCGGTCTACCGTCAGCATCTATCACGCCCCAGCGTTGCGGCACTCTTGGAGTCATCTAAGCGCTATTGGGCAAGTAAGGGCATATCCGATTGGGGCATCATAATCGACCGTGAGGAGGCAACGCTATGAAAAATCTCGACATTCTGCAAGCTTCGGACGGCTCCCAGCTTCGCATTATTCTGTATGCAGAACCGCAAAGTTATGTGGTTGACTGCCAGCGTTTTCGTATGCCATCGCTTGTCCGCAATGCAGACCTTGCAGCCATGCAGACAGTCAGTGCTGACCAGTACGCTGCTTTCGTTCTGGACGATGACCTTTCCCCACGGCAGCGTGCGCAGCGCGACAAACGCTTTTCACTCCTCGATGGACTTCTATGCTCGCAGGCAATCACCGATAAGGCATACCGTAGCCGCACCGCGCAGGAGCAAGCCACCCTTGCCGGGGTCACTCGCCGAACCGTGCTGCTTTATCTCTGGCGCTATTGGGTAAGCCAAAATAAAAATGCACTTTTAACTTCTTCGTGCACTGAGCACAACAGTGACCACACCTGCACATTAAGCGTAGATGAGAAAAATATTCGGTGGGCGCTTAATAAGTTTTACTACACACCGCAGAAGCAGACCTTAACTACAGCGTACAAAATGATGCTGCAAGCCCGCTACTGTGACGCATACGGCAAGCTTCTGCCACAGTATCCTTCTTTCTGGCAGTTTCGTTATTACTTTAGATGCCACCGCGACCCCATAAACGAGACAATTAGCCGCCAAGGTATCAAGGCATACCAGCGCAATCATCGTGCATTTACAGGCTCTGTGAGGGCATACGCAGAGACTATCGGCACATACATGACAGATGCCACTGTTGCGGACATCTACATCGTCAGCCGCATCACCCGCAAGCCCATCGGTCGCCCCATCATATACACGATGGTAGACGCATATAGCAATCTAATCACCGGCGTGTACGTTGGGTTAGAGGGCGGGCAATATGCCTTGCGCTTACTGATGCAAAACACCTGTGCAGATAAGGTTTCCGTCTGCCACAAATATGGCATAGAAATAGACCCGCAGGACTGGCCCAGCCATCATCTCCCATCAAAAATCATAACCGACCGGGGAACAGAATTTCTCGGCGGACCTCTCGAAAATCTGTGCGAGTGCTATCACATCGAGGTTGAGAATTTGCCGTCCTATCGTCCAGACCTCAAAGGCCCAGTCGAGAAGTTATTCGATTTAATCCAGAGCGCTTATAAGCCCCTGCTCAAGGGCAAGGGAATTATCGAACCGGATTATCAAGAGCGCGGAGCTCCCGACTATCGTAAACAGGGAGTGCTGGACATAGACCAGTTCACGCGCATTGTGCTTAAATGTGTCATTTATTACAACAGCAGGTATATTATGGGGAATTTTCCTCTGACCACCGCTATGATGCAGGTGGGAGTTCCGCCGATTGCTGCGCGTATTTGGACTTCCTGCCCTTCGTCATCGCTGACAACGGTTGACAGTGCAAAATTAGGGCTGACACTGCTGCCCAGAGCGGACGGACGAATCACGCAGCACGGATTGGAAGTATTTGCTCTCAATTTCTCAAATGCACTTTTCAAAAAGCGCTTTGTCAAAGCCGGGCTTTCAGGGCGGGAGAAAGTCGTCATTGCGTACAATCCTGCCTGCTTGGACTCAATTTGGCTCTTTGAAAACGGAGAGTACACAGAATTTAGGCTCATGCAAGACCAGTATCGTGGCAAGACGCTTGCCGAGGTGCAGGACGCGCAGCAAACACAGAAGAAAGCCGCTGTCGATTGGAAAAAGCAAGACCTACAGGCGCAGCTTGACCTTATGGCAGATATATCCGCCATCGCATCAATGACAGAGCGCCCCACCGTGGTCGGGAACATCGGCAAGCAAATTGCAGAGAACCGCCCAATTGCAAGAAAACAGGAAAGTACCAATATGATGGATTTACTTTTTGACATGCAAGAGGATTTATAAAATGCTTGCTCAGTATACCAGCAGCCCCTTGTATCCCGGCAATCCTTACATAGAGGCACTTCCGCCGATGATGGTCGGGCGCGAGTTAGCTTCTGCGCTTGCATTTCTTCCGGCTTACTCGCCCTCAGACCGTGAGCGACCCGCCGGGGAGCGCTTGCAGTTGTTGTCACAGCTTTATTCCATCTACCAGCCGCTTCCTATGACAATAGAGCTGTACTGCCAGATATACAGCACAATGCTGCACAGCTACAGCACATACACTCCCATAACGGAAGCCGCCTATGCCCATGCCGCATACGCATCTATTCGTTCTGGTGCGAACGCCGCCTCTATTGGTGGCGGGAGTAGCTTCTCGCTTGTCGGTGTATCCGGGTTAGGCAAATCGACCGCCTTGCAGCACGTTCTTTCGTTGTTTCCGCAGGGCATTGAGCACAAGTCCTACCAAGGGGAAATGTTGTGCTGTCATCAAATACCGTATCTAGTTGTGCAGACGCCGCATGACGCCTCCGTTAAGGCTCTGATTCTCGATGTCTACTTGCAGATTGATGCTCTGTTGGGCACTTCCTACCATACACACGCTGAAAAGACTCGTGCAACAACAGATGTCCTCGTAAGCCAACTCAGTTTAATTTTACGGTCTAATCATGTGGGGCTCCTTGTCGTTGACGAACTGCAAAATATTGCCTACAGAAAGGGGAACGGCGGCAGTAAGTTTCTCAATTTTCTTGTTCAACTCGTAAACAGCGCTGGAATCGGCATCTGTATGGTGGGGACACCGCGTGTATTTCAACTTTTGCAGCAGGAATTCCGTTCCGCGAGACGCGCAACTGGGCTGGTCTATGACCGCCTGCCAGACGGGGCAGAGTTTGACCTTCTATTGCGTACTCTTTGGCGCTATCAATATACCCAGACCGATACCACTCTCACGCCAGAGCTGCGGTCCTGCCTGTATCGCTGGACACAAGGCATCCCGGACATACTTGTTAAGCTACTGTACCATGCACAGGAGCAAGCAATTCTTACCGGAACCGAATCTTTGGATGCAGAGCGATTAAAAGGTGCACTTCAAAACAACCTTGGAATGGTGCACGATTATCTATTTGATTTGGACCATTCCTCTCATGCGAATACTTATACTCCTACGCACAGTAAGGCTCAAAAAGAGGCATCGCCGTCTACTGTTCGGACCCTTACAGGGCAAGATTTCGTTCGTTCCCTCAAAATTGCCAAACGGCAGGGGCTTTCTCCGTTAAGCGTATACAGCAACTACATCAGAGGGGAGGTGTCTATATGATTTCGTTTTTCCCGACACCCTACCCGGACGAACTATGGTACAGTGTCATTTGCCGCTATCATATTCGCAGCGGCAATCTTACAGTCGAGCACACAATACGGGACCTGTACAAGGCGCATCATCTAAACTTTTCTGTTGAGCTTTGCGGCGATATACAACCGCAAAGTGCGCTCTTTTCGCAGTTTCTTCCTCAGAAGAAAATCATAATGGAGCACACACTTTTCCCCTACTACACGAGGTTTTTCACAACCAACCGCAAGAAAAGTGCCTATATGCTGACTCTGAACGGCAACCGCCATGCAGGACAACATATAGGCATCTACCAGAGCAGCAGCATGGACGCGCGGCGGCTACGCTACTGCCCGCAATGCTTTGACGAGGATATTGCAACCTACGGCGAACCGTACTGGCATCGGCTGCACCAGATACCCGGTATAGCCGTCTGCCCCCGGCACGGCTGCTGGCTTGCGGACACTGAAATTACGCTGACTGGGCACAGGCACAATCTGCTGTTTCCCGCTCTGCCTGACTGCCACCTGCTCCCCACACCAGACACCACACCCACCACAGCGCAAAAGACCTTTGCCGCGCTGATGCAGGACGCATTGACTGCGCCGTATGATTTCAGCAACGGTAGCGGTTATCGCGCTATTATCAAGCGAGCCTTGCGCAATCGCGGCTATGCGTCGGTTACAGGCGGCAGGATTTATGCCGCAAGAATTGCCGAAGCGGTCAACGCTTTTTATGGAAACAATGTTGAAAGTGTAGATTCAAAAGAGGTGTACGGTGTCGCGTCAAGCAATCGCACGGTCTCTGTCCGCAAGATTTTACAGCTTGCTTGTTTCTTGGGGCTATCACTTTCTGACCTGCTTGCCCCGCCGCCAGAGGATAACACTCTCGTGGAAATCCGGGAAATGTATCAGCAGGGCGTCAGTATGTACCATATTGCTCAACTATACGGTATGGATGCAAAAACCGTGGCAAGATGGGTTAAAACGGAAGGTCATCATCGTCCTTAACGTATGTGGCTTCATCGTTATCGTCCCATGTTGCAGCGCCCGCCTCCACATATTCCAGTGGTACATATTCGGCGCTTTCTCCATCATCATAGGGGACCGTACTTATATCTATACTCTCTTGGTACATCTCTTCTTCGCGTTTCCGTTTTTCCGCTACCATCTCCGCTTGCACGGCGGCAGGAATGAACGGCACAATTTTATTTTGTTGCGGCTTTTCCTCTTTTTGCGGAGGCCACAGACCACCGCCGGGGATAGGGATTTTCTGGCTCATCGGCGGCTCCGGTGCGGATACTTCGGGGGCGGAGACCGGTTGCTGCGACTGAACCGCCACTGCTTCTGCCGCCTTTTTCTTCTTTTCGGTTTTCCGCTGCTCGGCTGCTTCCTCCGCTTCCTTTTTTGCTTTTTCATAACGAGTTTTCAATACATAAAAGCGCTTTTCGTATCCCTGCATAATTATAGTAGGATTAACCATCCATCGACCAAGTCCCAGTGATACTATGATGTCCCGTTTACGCAACTCTTGCATCATTCTACTGACCGCAGACGTAGAGGTCTTGTAACATCTTGCGTAATCCGCCATTGTGAAATGTATATCATTTCGTGTCCAATCAAGATTTTGGAGAACAAAAGAAAAGAGCTTCAATTCTGCCCCACTCATACCCGAAAGAGCCTTTGTAAACAGCTTAAATGCTTTGTAAAAATGCTCTTTATCTTGATAGTTTACTTTTTCCTGCGTCACTTCTAACGGGAGAGGGAAAATTTCTCCCGTCTCCGCACTTACTAACCCGTATGGGCTTACTGGTTTTCCCTTGTGCTCATCGTATTGTCCTTCAAGGATTTGGTGTTTAAGTTGCGATACTTTTGCAAAGAATCTAGGGTTAAGCATCAATTCCCCGTTTTTCCTCTTTTCGGGTTTTCGGGTAATTGTGATGATGTCTTTTTCTTGCATAAGAGCGAGCGCTTTGTCAACTATTCTTTCATCGCAGCCCGCTTCTGTGGCTAGTTTTCTCATGCTATAATTCATAATGTTGGACATGGGTTTTACATTTTCAATTACTGCAGCCAGAACTTTACTGCTGGCATGGTCGAATCCGCATAGAAGCTCAAACACCTTTTTTGAGATGCGCCAATAGTGTTCCCCTGCCATATATTCTTTTTTCTCGACAGAAAGTTCCCTATAGATAGTTCCTGTTTCTTTGTTAATTACTTGGTATGTCTCCTGTTTAATTTTGCTTGTTCCTGTAGTCAAAGGTTCCATATGCTTTTGCTCCATTTGTGACTTCTATAGTTATCTTTTCGGTCAAATATTCACGCTATAATTCGTGCAACATTTTGCGACATTCACCAATATGTCCGCGTACCAGTACCACATTAGTTGATAACTAGTACCACATTAGTTGATAACTCTTGTTATCAAGCGCTTTTGAAAATACGCCTATACATCGTTATTTTTAAGGAGTGTACCCCAAAGTCTCTTAGTCTTAATATAATATCCTATATGTTCAGCTCGCGTAGCGAGCCGAATTGAATAGGAAGTTGCTGCGAGGTGCTATGGAGGGGGGAGCTTTCTCCTTGATTGTGCTTTTCCTCGGAGTTGCTTCTTTGTTATTCAAAGTCGTCAAATCCTCTTCTCAGTCTTTTCTTCTAAGTCTCTTCGCTTAACTTTGACCTGCAAAGATTTTCTTTGGAGTTGAATTTCTAAGTTGTTCTCCCTTGTAGTATCTTAGGGGGCTTCTTTGATTTTTCAAAGCTCTATAACCTTAGTCGCCTCTATTGTTTCTCATAAGCGCCTCTTCGGTCACTTTGGCTTGCAAAGAATGGCAACAACTTTGAAGTGTCTGCTGAATCAGCGAAAGGTGCGTTGCCCGAAGCCCATCTTTCTGTTCTGGAGCACGTGATGGGGGAACAGTACAGCTACTATCCATTAACTTATACTAGGGCGAAGGGCATCTTTCCAGCTTACCGGCAGGGGGCAGGTCTCGCACCATGCGGGAAAGTTGCTACTGCCAGAAGGTTGCTATCGGTCTGGATGGACGGCCGAGCCGTCCCGCTACTGACGGTAAGCCCTGCGCGGCGGGTAAAGTGGCAACAACGGCAAGGTTTTTCTATCGCAAAGGAAAGCACTCTTCCATGCGAGCATACAGCCCCATACGCGCGTTCTGCGTGTTCTGGTAGGTAAGTTTCCCATGTCCATAGAGAAAACCGTTGCAGCACCCCCAACGTTGCCATGAGAGCGTATATTCCTGCAGCAGTGCTTTTTTCTGGGAGGAATGCTCTGCATAGGAGAATCCTCACTGTCGTTGCGTTGCTAAGAGGGTGTAATCGAGAGGTGCGCTCCGTCCCCCTCGACAGAGCCTCTAGGAACGCAACGCTATCGCTCTGGAAGGGTAAATCATGTTTCCAGCGTTCAGCGCTGTCTATAGGCTTCTATGCCGCTATGGGAGCCGCCCGCATTGAGGTGGGGGATGCAACTTCTCCGCTATATCCCTTGCCGATGGGGACGTCCAGAACGAAAAGGACACAAAAAGAGCCTGCACATTAAGGGGCACCCGCCAACCTGCTGGTGGGAATAGCTCCTTGTTGTGCGGACTCATATTGCGCTATATTGCACTTGTCAGATTACGTTATAATTTTACTGCAATTCGCACAAATGTGCAACAGCTACGCAAAACATTGTTTACTTCTTAAAATAGTAATTTTTACGCAACCGTCGATACCCGTCATCGGATATTACGATAAGGTCGTCATCTAATTTAGCGAGGTCTGCAGCCTCTACAATTGGCACTTTCTTTTGGTCATCTGTTGCAATTGCAAACAGCGATTTTTTATTACCGATAAGTTTTTGAAAGTATTCCTGTGTTTCTGGATTTTTGCACCCCAATAAGACCGTAACGGCAAAATTGCCCATCATCGCTTTACGTTCGTCTTTGCCGTACACCAAATCTATATCTGCCAGTTCTTGAGTCAACACCATCAAGAAGACCCGCCGCTTTCTTAAACGTCTGAGTCCGGCAAGAATATCCATTTTACCCAGCGATGCAAATTCATCGAGGCAAAACAAAATCGCTTGTTTATTTTTCTTAGGCCTCTGGAAGAAATACTCCATTGATTGCGCCGTAATAATCCGCACCATAGGTGCATATAGTTCTAGTTTGGGTTCGTCTACGCAGATATAAATACTATTTGTTTCCAGCGAAGCAGGGGAAATTGTCTTTTCGTAGCTTTTTGTTTTTCGAAGTGCACGTTTTATGTTTGAATTTGTTCCAAACAATTTGATGACCGAATCACAGCTTTGCTTACAGCCTGCATTATTTTGGTCGTTGCTACCAAGGAACCCGCTCAAATTCATGTTGGCAATTTTATTGTCATGCTTGGCTATATCATTCATTAAAGACCGCCAATCATTTGACAATATAAATTCGCATATTTCGATGAACCCCCAGCCTTCGTAATAATAGCACGTCAGCGCTGCCGTTAGGATTTTCCGCCCTTCACGGGTAAAAAAAGCACCTGCTTCACTGTCATTTGGCTTATCCGGCATTAAAAGAAAGGCCAGTTGCTCCAATCGTTCATTTTTTTCGTCCTCTGTTTCGGCTGCATCAATAGCGGCAAACACGTTATACACGGCGGTATCTAGCTTTTGGGGGTCAAATACAATTTTGTTATCGTTTTCCACGTTGGACGAAATATCGCCAGAGATGTCAATTACAAGCGCTGTGCCCTGCCAACTCCGAAGTGTCGGAATTAGCAAAGCAGATGTTTTTCCTTTGCCCGTAGGTCCAAAAACAACAACATGGCCTTCTGCTCCTTCTGGCAAGTAACAAACGGAATGCCTTGATGTTCTCCCAAGTATGACGCCATGCGCCTTGCTCTTAGCGCGAACCGCCAGCACACGCTTACCCCATAGCTTAAAATCACCTCCCCGGCTGATGTAGCCTTTTACAGCCACTACCACCGCCAGAACAATAAGTAAAATGACAATAACTATGAAGAGGTAGAAATATATCAATAGCAGCATATTTCCATCACCACCCAAATTAAAAGTGCACAATTAAAACACAAGCTGCCCATCTTTTGCGCGACTCTCCCCAAAATAGAGCGTCTGGCTACGTTCCTCAAGCCTGCGCTCAATTTCGCGTTCTGCCTTCATCTCGGCCACCGTGCGGTTGCCTCCCTGCTCGCGCGTGATGCCCGTCATGACACGGGCATCGTCCAGACCGTGTTCGTCTAAGTAGCGCTGCATGTCTGGATGCAAATTACGCAACTCACGGCGGGTGAGCACTTCGTGTGCACAGATTTTATAACCCTGCTCATGCTTGGGGTCCTCAACGGTCGGAATGAAACAAAAGTGCAGGTGCAGCTGTCCGCCCTCATCGTCGTGGACGATTGCCTGCACTACATTTTCTTCACCGTAACGCGCTGCGAGAAAATCATACACTGTTTCAAAGAACTGGTGTTCCCGCTCCTCCGCCAAGTCTTGCGGTGCTGTTACAATCCAGCCCGCCATCACCTTGACATCCTCTCGGCCATAGCAGTACAATTCACTTTTGCGTTGGAGAAAATAATCATAATCGGTCATGCCCCGGTCTGGCGACAGCTTATAGTCATAGCATTGCCGCTCCGGGTCAATATCGGGATTGGACGATTTCGCAATTTCGCGCTCGTTGTGTCTCAACTGATTGCGGACTGCGCCCGCCGAAAACTTCTTTACACTTGCCACTGCTCATTGCTCCTTTCATCAGTGCTGCGGCACATGGAAAAAGAAAATGGTGCCCCAGACATATCGGCTGTAAGTGCTCGACACAACGACGTCGGTCACTTAGCCGCTATTATCTGCGTCACCATACAAGATATAGCAGTCCCTGCGGGGACTCCTACCGCCCTTGCAAGGCTTATCTTGCCAAAGGACTTTTCGCACCGCTACGTGTTGCCCGCCCTCTGGACTCCCTGCCGGAATGACTTGCCCTCTGGGACAACCCATCCCGGCATTGGGGGCTGCGGCCCCCTCGAAACACCCGTGCGCTGCTAGCTTACGGGTGTTTCTCCCCCTTGTTGGGATTCTTTACGGCGGACCGTTTCTTCTTCCCGCCGCATCTGCTCAAGCATCCGTTCGTTCATACTTTTCATCGCTACCATCATCACGTCTTCTGGTCGGAGAGCGCTGATGTCTAGCTCCGGCACGGTACTAACCGTACACTCTTGCGTGTATGGGTCGTAGGTCGTGTCCATAATTGCACAGACTACGCCTTGGTCTGTTATCATCTGGGCGACACCCTCGTAGTGTGCCCGCGCTGCCGCTCCCTTCACCGGATTGGGCGAATGAAAGAAGCTGGATTCCGCGAATCCACACAGTCTCTCCACCTTGATACATTTATCCATATTCCTACATTACCTCGCCTGTGCATGAAGGTACTCGTTGGTAGCCGCAGCCAGCTTATGTAAGCTTTCCGCGTCCCAATCAATTAGCGTAACACCCGCCGGGGCCTCGATGACCTTGTACTTGTCCGTCACCGGGTCGTAGCTGGTCTTGACAATTCCTTGGACGATGCCCAACTCTGTGCTCAGAACGGCATCGCACGTCCAGATTTCTTTCTCGCTGCCGCTCACGCACTCACGCTTAGCGCCCGTGAACTGCACACACGCCACTTTGTATTTTTTTGACATATAGATTACCTTCTTTCTTTTTTTGCACGCTGTAGGGTGCTGCGGGATATGCCTGTCATTCTCTCTACCTGCTTGTAACTGTATGTTCCAAGCAAGCCGACAGCGTGCTCAATCTGCTCCTTGCCGTACTTGGGTGGGCGGCCATCACGATAGTTCGGCTTGAGTCTTGCAGCGGCTTTGCCGGATTGTGTGCGCTCGATAATCTGCGACCTTTCAAACTCCGCAAAGGCCAGCAGCATCGTTGCCATAAGCCTACCCATAGGGCTGTTGTCAATCAGCCCCATGTTCAAAATGTGGACGGTCACGCCTTTATCCCTCAGAGCGTCAACATAGGTCAAGCCTTCCTTGACAGTTCTGCAGAACCGGTCCATTTTGCAAACCACCAGCACATCACCTGCGGCCAGAGCGTTGCAAAGCGCATCGAACTTAGGGCGTTCGTGAGCGCCGGATGCAGCTTCCTCTATTATTTTTGCAGTCGGATATTTTTGCAGTATTTGTGCAGCCTGCTCCTGCAGGGATGTGCCCGGAACCTGTCCCGTTGTTGAGACTCTAACATAGCCGTATACCATCGTATCACCACCTCACTTTTGGGTATAACTTTTGGGTAGAGCAGAACCCGCATTCCTGCGGCCGCCGCAATTTGTGCTCACAAGTTTTAACTTTTGACACAGTTACGGCATTTTTCCTGTCCTCCACTTATAATACTATGCCATTCGCACGTTTCCGCAAGCGCTATATTGGAAAAAAACAGCAAAAAAAGAAGAGCCGCGCAGTATTTGCACGGCTCCTCTGGCAGTCTCCATAAAATATCATAAATAAAGAGTCAATATCATTTAAGGTAGGGTAACGGATTGTTAGTCCACCTCGGTTTTTTGACGCTGCTATGAACAAACAGTTTCGGAAAAGTTTTCGCGTTTTCGCCCAGAATCTTCTTAAATCTGCACAAAATTACGGCGTCTGGCGGCGGATGAGCTTTACACCTCGAATCGCAGATTGACCTTCTGGGAATATCATATTTAGCTTTTTCTCATATATTTCTTCCGGGCTCAGTATCACTGGTCTATGCCTACCATCAGCTCTCAACATACGAGCGCTTTTGTTTCTTCCACAATGTAAGCACATGCAAAAAGAAATATACGTAATGCCTTTCGCACCGCATTCAACACAAGTAGCTTGCTCTTTGTCACGGTTCCATTCTTTTGTTTCTTTGCCGGTAAGAGGGTCTATTACTTTCGCATTTCTTTTGCTTCTGCCTTTTCTCCATACGGTATGATTGCAGCTTTTGCACATGCCCCATGCAGCATTATAAATGTCATTATCAACGCAGCCACACAAAAGGCATTTTTTTGCTTTGATTTGCTTCGGGTGTTTTTCAGCTATTTGCTTTACCACATCACTGATTTTCCCATTATCTCTTGTGTCTTTCTCGTCCGCTATGCCCCAGCCGTTTGCAGGAAAAAGCCGTATGTATTGTTTCCACTCGGCACCTGTATAAGAACAGCCAACAGGTTTTAATGCAATCGGGAGCTTATCCGAATATATTCTTTCTGAATTTGCCGGTTTAGCCATTGTTTTTTCCTCGTTCCAATGTTGTTCTTAGTCTTTCTTTTGATTTTATTATACCACATTTTTGAGAAATGGACAACTTGTCAGCCGGGAATTTGCTCGACGGAATTAGAACTGCCCATCATACGCGAAATGTATGCACAGGTAATCTCATGTACATGTTCAGACAAAATCGTTCTCACTTTTGCTGTTTTATGATTGATTCTGTTGCATTTTTATGGTATTATAAAAATTAAGAAATCTCAATTTCTGACGGTATGCAGGAGTAAATTTTATGGATAACATACAAAATCTGCCGAACGCTGGACTTGAAGATGTTTTCGATATTCAGAACCTGTATAGCAAGATGAACACTGAATCCTCGGAAGAACGGCAGAAAACACTTTCTGCACTTCGGGAAAAAGCCCGTCGGTATCTGCCGGAAACAGAAAGAACCGCTAAGTATTTGAACGCCTTAATAGAGTACAAACGCCTTCAATTGGGTCTCTCTGTAGAGGAGTATGCTCCTTTGCTCGGTATGCCTATCAGCGCCTATCAAAAGGCATTTCTCCAACCAAATGTGCGATTTGGGTCCTATTACTTTTCCTACCTCGCCCAGTTCTGCTATCTTTTTGGCTATGACCTTGATGCCCCGAAGGAAGCTACTATACCACAAACCGTTGCCGACCTCTATGCACAGGAGCTTGCAGCGTTCCTTGTCTCTTTGGGTCCCGATGCAATGGACGACATCTCCAGAGCGATTATTAACTCAAGCCATGTAGATGTCAAGGTAAAACCGCTTGCCGGGCGGCTTTTTTCAAAGACCAAAAAGGTGTTTTACGGTGATGATGGAAAACCTATTCTCGACAAACTCAATTACAATTCCTACATTTCCGAAGCCAAAAAACAATTGAATGCTCTCGATAAGAGCAGCACCACACAACAAGAAAATTGAAATGCACTTTTTAAGTAAGGGGGAGCAATTATGAACGAGTCCATGCTTACCAAGATTCTGGCCATGCTTGACCCAGAACAGCGAGTCGAAATCTATAAGATTCCCGAATCCTCGGAATCGCCCGATGACCGCGTTCTTATTCTGACGGGCGAGGCTGGACGAATTGACCGGCAGTCACTTATTGATGACGGTTATGAGATTTCTGGACTCTACGTCAACGTAGACGGCACAGTTGTTCTCGAAGTCGAGGAATCTGACCCGGACGACGGAGAATTAACCCTGTACGATGTCCTGCGCTGCATGTATCGGAGTGAAAAGGCTGTCGTTGTTATTCGTCCATGTGAGAATCGCCCACTTGCAACTATCCACTACGGGACTGTCTCCGACTTAATTGATGCCTTATGCTCTGGCGAGGAAGACGATAGCGATGTGGTCTGCTCCGTCAATGTCCGTAACATTATCGCAGGAGATGAGGTCAGTGATGAGCAGCTTATCACAATAGAGGTAGGCGAACCGCTCGACTTATCCGCATATCAATAATTATTCGAAAGCTGGTATCATCTATGGCAAGGTCTCGTCGTCCCTACCATTTGACTCCTGCCGAGGAGTCCGTGATGAATGTGTTTTGGGACAGCAAAAAAGCCCTCTCCCAAGCGCAGGTCATTGGAAAAGCTGAGGAAGATGGCAACCTTAACTGGAAAAAGCAGACTATCTTCTCCCTTATCAACAGCCTGCTGGATAAGGGTCTGATTCAGATGGAAGGTTCTGTTCGCTCCGGCAAAACCTACGCCCGCACGTTCGCCGCGACGATGAGCCGCCCGGAGTATTACGCCAAGATGGTGGCGCATACCCTCAACGACAAAGAAATTGTGGTGTTCAAACGGACGCTGAGACTTGAGACAAAAAAAGTTGACGGCATTGAGGACACCCCAGAGGCGATAATGCAATGAAAAAGCCCCATATAAACGCAGCTAATTGGAAAAGCTATTCTGATGGAATTGCAGAAAAGCGGGAATCTTGGGTCAAAGAAACCTCCGCAACGATAGTTTGCATTATGGAATGGAAACGCTTTATCCTCGGATTGAGTATGGATGATTATTACGGCGGACTCCTTCATTACAAAATGAATCCCCGCACCTGCAGAAAGATGCTCGATGGAGAATCCAATGTTCCCATGGAGCTTTTCCTTTCCTTCTGCTTCACCTTTGGATACGATATAAAGCGATTCGCCGCATCTTCAGAATTTCTAACCAGTGGTAGGTCTAACGGCGACTATCTCCGAATCGGTGCTGCTGTTGAGGCTCTCGGAAAAAGCGGTGTTTGTGAATTGGCTTCTAACATTTCCAGTTCCTGTGCCTCGGCTACATTCGCTACACGCCGTCAATTGGCACGGGTGTTACGCGATTTTGCTGATTCCATGGAGCGTACCGATGATATTGCCACCGATGAAGCAAGCCTAAATCGTGCTATAGACAGTGTGAACGCAGAAGCCGCGAACGAAATCGAAAGGCTAAAGCGAGTCCAAGATAGAGAAGAAGTAACCGCCGACGTTATATGAAAGAGAACTGTACTAATTGTCAGAAGCTCCTATAAAGTGAGGTGTTCTCCCGCGTGCTATTCCAACTGATGAACAAAGATACCCCGTGGCTCCTATTCGACTGTTATGAGGACGAGTTCGGCTTTACGGCTGGCAAAGAAATCGAATGGTACACTTCGCTCAGACCCATTGGCTATAATAACATCGGTGATTTTCTTGATGCACGCAAAGCACCTAAGCACAGAAAACACATAGCAGAGCTTCTGAAAAAGTATGGCTGTGAATCCACCGAGAATTTCTTGCGAGTAACACATGCACTTTCTCTCAATGATACCTTTTGGGTAAAAGAGCCGGAAAGCCTTTTGTCGTGGGATGAAGTTTCCTTATACCGCAACGAGTTTGATGAACTGGTTTCCAACGCGGCCTTTGACGGAGTCATTTCCTCTACCACTCTTTCTTCAACCTCCCCCGAATTTGGAACAGATGGCGCTTATGCAAAGTGCTGGCAGCGGGAAAATGATACGGTTTATCTGTACAAAAGCGGTAGTGACACCTATGAAATCGAACCGTTGTCTGAATTTCTCGCGTCACAGGTAGCCGATATTCTTTGCCGCAACCATGTCGAGTACGACCTTGCCTTCTATCACGAGCGGCTGGCGTCAAAATGCAAGCTGTTTACCAGCGAAAAATATGGTTTGGTGAAAATGTCGGCATTGCCGGTTCCCAACCGCAGAAATCCTGCGGCACTTTTGCGTTTTGCCGCGCAGTATGGCAGCGAAGACCTGATGCGCAGGATGTTTGTCTTGGATGCGCTCATTCTCAACATCGACCGTCACTTAGGAAATGTCGGTTTTCTTTTCGATAATGATACGATGCGCATTACCGGCATGGCTCCCATATACGATAACAACCGCAGTCTGCTGTTCTACTTCGATACGGAAACCCTCGAAAAGCGTCCGGAGTGGTGTATATCGAAGTGCGAACCAAGAATCAGCGGAGACTTCATCAAAACTGCGCAGGCGGTCCTTACAGATGAGTTGAGAGCAAAGTTGAAAAACATGGCTGGCTTCCGGTTCCAAGCGCCGGAAGACATCAGTGTTCCGATGAACCGGCTGGAAGCGTTGAGCCGAATTCTGAATATACAACTGAAGAAAATCCTACAGTGATTAAAGGGAGTCGTGAAGTGCGACTTCCTTTTTTGCTTTATAAAAACAAGCCGGGAAAACCCACGACTTTAGTCGTGGGATGAAAGGCATTAAGAATGAATCAATTCGCGCTGCCTATCCGCAAGATAGGCAGCGTTTTTTTTGTTGTAAAAGCGTGCGAATTGCGTACCATAGATAGTAGATTCTAAAGAAAAGGAGGCTATTGCTCATGCGTCTTGTAATGAAAACCTACAAGTACAAACTGTACAACAACAAAAAGAACAAGTATCTTGTTCAGCAGATAGAAATTGCCTCCGAGATTTGGAATTTTTGCATTGCTATGCGGCGTATGTACTATTTGGTCTATGGTAAAACGCTCAAAGCCAATGATTTGAAAAAGTACATTACTAAAATCTGCAAGCGCCGCAAGTGGGCTCACTGGCATAATCTTGGAAGCCAAGCTATTCAGGATGTGGTGGAGCGCGTTGACCGCGCCTATAAAGCCTATTTTGATAATAAGAAAAAGGCACATCCTACCAAGAAGTCTCTGCCAAAATTTAAGAAGCGCGAAATGTATAAAAGTTTCACGCTCAAACAGGCAGGCTATAAGTTTGACGGCAAAGGCGGCGTCATCATCAATGGTAAGAAGTATCGCTATTTTGATTCTCGTCCTTTGAAGGGTAAAGTGAAAACCTTAACCGTCAAGCGCGATAATTTAGGTGATGTCTACCTCTTTGTCGTTACCCAAGAGGGATGTAATGAAATTCTTCCACGAGCAGGTAAAGCTGTCGGGATGGATTTTGGCTTGAAGCACTTTCTCAACTTGGATGACGGCAGCGTGATAGATTCCCCTGAATGGTATAAAGCCTCTCTGAAAGAGCTGCAACGAATACAAAGACATATTTCACGCTGTAAGCCGGGAAGCAATAACCGTAAGAAAGCAATCAAAGAGTTGGACCGTATCTATCGAAAAATATGTAACCAACGCACTGATTGGTTCTTTAAGGCTGCTTACCAACTGATAGCGGATTACGCTATCATCTGCATTGAAAACTTAAATCTTGCAGGGATGCAAAAACTCTGGGGACGCAAAATCAATGATATAGCGTTTGGTGAGTTTGTCAAAATCCTTGAGTGGACAGCATCCAACTGTGGCACGGAGGTCGTGAAAATTGACCGTTTCGCTCCATCCAGCAAGCGCTGCAGTCGCTGCGGGTACATCTACCCGAAGCTCACACTCAAGCAGCGGCAGTGGGATTGCCCATCTTGTGGCACGCACCACGAAAGAGACGTCAATGCAGCTATCAATATATGCCGTATGGGATTAGCTCAAATGGGCTACCCTGCGTAAAAACACTCTCACGGATGGGGCACCATGCCGTTACCGAGAGGCGTAAGACTGGGTCAGCCAGCGACCTCGTTGAAGTAGAATCCCACGATTTTAATCGTGGGAGTGTGTCAAATTCGTGTAAAATTACATGAATAAATATCGAAAATTCACACTAAATGACATGAATATCCCCATCGTCTTCTTTTCGTTCTTGAAGTTGTTCTGGAGGTGACGGTGCGGTGTTGAGGTATACACAAAGAAGAGGAGGTCGCCCATGCTTGGGTAGCCTCCTCTATTTTTATGTTGTGTACGGATTTTTTGCGCCACTGAAGTCATACTCGTTGCGCATCGCAGTGTTTTTCCTTGCGAAGTTGTATCTACCACAAAACGCTCGTGTGCGGTAGTTGCTGATGTTTTGTGCAATTGTGGTCATGGTTATCATCTCCTTTGCCGTTATTGTACGCCTGTTGTAATTCTACGGCAATCGATGAAAAATCTATATTCGTTTTATGTAAAACAAAAAGCTATTTTGTGTAAAGAACGACGTAATGTAAAAGTACAAATTCATGGTATAATATTGGCGTGGTGCAAAGTTAGTATACTATTAGTGTATCCCACTTTTACCCGCACTTACGGTAAGATGTAAAGCTGCATTTTTCTGTCTTTGAGTTCCCATTTGCGAACCTTCCAGTCTTTGTATGGTTCATATTTGCAATGTTCTTTCCATTCCTCTTCACCGCTTTTGCTATTAGTTTTATCGCATACACGGTCGACAAGAGTTTCTCCTGTATAGGCGTTGATAAGCTGATAGTCAAAGTATACATCTCTTCCGCAAGCCATTATTGTTTTCAATTTCATTTTCATCACCACCATTTATTTAAGGAGTTGTGACCACTATGTCAAAATACGAATACGCTTACTACGATTCTGAACGCCGTCTGATTGCCGTCGCCGACATTCGTGAGGAATCCAAAAAAGACCCTCATATCTACATGCAGCGTTATGAAGGGCATCTTCTCTGTCCAGAATGCAAGCAAGCCCGACTCATTGTTGTGCAGGGGGCAGACTTCCCGTTTTTCCGCGCAGCTCCGAGGTCTGCTCACATGGACGGCTGTGATTTTATCCGCCCCGAATATGTGCCTACCGCCACCGACGCTCAGAACCCTGCAAACGCAAAGACTATCCGTTCTCAGCTTCGCCGCGCTCTGGCAAAAACCATTGAACGCCAAATTGCTCGTGCTGTCCACGCCGGTGGAAACGGTGCGGCTCATCATCAGCCGGAAGATGAAGGACCTTTGGCACAGAAGCTGCAGCGTCGCAAAATTTCTCAGCGTCTGATTGAGATGATTCCTAAAAGCAGTGAACCCCACCTGCCTGAAGTGGCTGTTTATTACGGCCGCGTCAAATGCGTTCTGGACGTTGCTGAGAGCCACTACAACAAAGAGCCGTTCTATCATTGTGGCCTCCAGAACATCGCTACAGGGGAACCTTTGCTGACAATGAATGTCTCAAATGGTGTCTGGAATCATTTCACTCAAGAAACCAAGGATTTACTTAGCAATCCTGCCGCAGAGCTTCGCATCTCTTTTCTTGGAAAAGCCGTAGGTTCTATGCGGAACGGCTGCCGTGTCGTTTCTCTCAAGAACTCTGAGTTTCTGATTGTGGAAGAAATCCTCTAATTCAGTTAATGTACAACACAATTTCCGAATTGTCCGTTGTTGTCCACTCTGTCACTTTCTCATTTGTATAGCATTCCGGAACATCATTTGACTTACCACAAAAGACTTCTTCATCGCTGTAACCATCAGCAGAATCCGATTTATAACGGGCGATGTGAACGGTTAGTTCTTTGTCTCCTGCCAATGCAAGGAATGATTTTACGGTTGGTTTCATGGTTTTGCCTTCTTTCCTCTTGGCGGCAAAATGTAAAATATCATCTTACCATCTTTTGCTTCCCACGCTCTCACGGTTTTCCATTCATATGCAAGGAATTGGTCATAGTCCTTGTTGTCATCGACTGTATAGGTTTTGTCGTGAACACGGTCTACAAGCATTTCCCCTGTTTTGATGTCCACAATAGCAAAATCAGTATAGGGGTTCGTGCAGCAACCATTTCCCATCAAATCATGTATTGTAATCACATTTATCACCTCAAATCACAAAAGGAGTTGTAAACCTATGGCAAAGTATACCGAAGCATACAATGACATTACTAACAGAAACATTGACATTATGCATGTGCGCAAAGAATGTGCTGCTGACCCTGCAGCTTACGAGCGTAATTATCGAGGTCATCTATTCTGTCCCGGCTGTGGTGTTGTTCCCCTTACCCTTGTTCATGATGAAGGGCGTTTGTACTTTCGTGGACATCCAAACGCAGTACATCCTGATAGGTGCGTTTTTGTGTTGGATGAGCACATTGTCAAAGATATTAGTAGGCTTCGCGGAGAAGACGAAGACCACGCTTTAGCTCAACGAGATTTCTTGTTCCGGCTTACATTTACCACCCCTCTTCTCAATGCAAATCGGCAGCCTGCAAACGGCAATGGGAACAGGAATGATGCTCATGCAGAGCATCAACATCAAGTGCGCCAAAACCGTCTCCCGCAATGTCGTCTTGAGGAATTGCCGTATCGGATTGAGTCCAACAAATTGCCGGAAGGCGTATGCATTTATTACGGGGTTGTAAATTGCCAGTTGGTGTCCAACGTTACGAATGAGCGGTACAAAGATAAAACGGAAACCGTAAACGTACTCATCTTGAAAGAATGCGATACAGGAGCGACTCTTATGGCATTGACTTTATCCGGCGCAATTTGGGAGCACTTTGACACCAATACAAAAAATGTCCTTCAGAATTCAACAAAGCCAATTCATATAGCTTTTTTGGCATTGTCCAAAAACTTTAGCACATCCCTATTTAGTTCTCCGTACACTTGCTATTTGCGTTCATCTACTTATTTGGTTGCTCATGCGGATTAGTCCACACCAGAACGACAAGAACAGAGGTTTCGCCTCTGACATACCAGTCGCTTATGCAGTATTTACTTAGCATATCCTCTGGAACATCTTTTACTGCTCCCTCAAATACTGTTTTTACTGATAGCACGTAGTCTTCCATTATTTCGATTTGCTGTGTCACTGGTTTTTTTGTTTGTGTTAAAAGGTCTTTAAGTTTTATTGGCTTCATTGCCATCACTGCCTTTCATTCTACGCGCTGAACCAACTCATAGCTGATAATATCATTCCTTAATGAGCCGACATAGTATTCATCGTGTTCACGAATCTTTTTGTCTGTTGCAAGTATGCCATCGATTTTATGTCTAATGTCGTCTATCGTGTGAAGCCATGAGGGCTGCATCAAGCATAAATAGCCAATGCCATCATCGTCGTACAAGATGTCTGGCACAAACGGAATGTACTCGTCTGAGGGGTTCATACTTTTGCCTTCATCGTCAAAACCTGCGGCGTAAAAGCTCTTGTCGGAATTGCGAAAGTAATGGTTCTGATGTTTTGTGAGTCTGCAAAAAAGAGCTAAGTTGCCATAGTGCTTTGCTATCAGAAAATGTGGTGCTACCTCCTCGACGATGTCGATGTCGATATCACCCCAAATGTAGTGATGTAAAATCATTGCGTTTTCTCCGTTGATAATTTGTTCTTCATTGTTGGCTTCATCGCCTTGCCTTCTTTTTTCTTGGCGGCAGAATATAGAATATCATTTTCCCATCTTTTGTTTCCCACGCTCGAACCTGCTTGCGTGCATAAGGTAAGAACTTTGCGTAATCATCAACATCATCAACCGTGTATGTCCTATCGTGGACGCGGTCAACAAGCACTTCACCTGTTTCTATGTTGACGATTGCATAGTCAGTGTATGGGTCAATGCAACAAAAATTGTCCAATAAGTCATGTAAAGTAATCATAATAATCACCTCAAATCACAAAGGAGTTGTTAGTCTATGCCAAAGTACACAGAGGCTTTTTTCAACATCACACACAAACCGGTCACAATCATGCAGATACGCAACGAGTACAATCTCGACCATACGGTTTATGAAAGGCGGTACAAGGGGCACATATTTTGCCCATACTGTAAAGCTGTTCCACTGACAGTTGTCCACACGAACGGTCTCCTTTATTATCGCGGACACCCACACGAAGAACACGGCGAAGGATGCATGTACACATTGAAAGAAATTGTAATCAAAGATGTCGAGAAAATTGGAGGCGATATTGAGAAGCAAGCTGTTTCTCAACTCGACATGCTTTTGCGTTCGATGGTTGATAACAATCAAAAACCGGATACCACAAAAACCGGGAACTCCGGACAAGATTGTAGAGACATTCCTGTTGTGCATCGGCAACAAACATTGCAAAAACGCCTTCCCCAATGCCGTCTTGAACTTTTGCCAGAGTTGTTAGCCGCAAACGAAGCGCCTCGAGAAGTCAATATTTATTATGGCAGAGTGCTTTGCGAAGTTGTTAGCGACAAAACCCCTTATAAAGGAGCTGATGTAAAGGTGTTAGTCGTAAAAGATATAGTAACAAAGAAAGTCATCATGGGGCTTACAATGTCCTTAGCTGTTTGGAGTCATTTTACAACTGACACGCAAGCATTGCTGCAAGCTGCACAGCAACCTCTTCATATTGCGTTTCTTGGCAGTCCATCATCTTTGCAAACCCAAAAACTAAAGTTATCACATATGTGCTATCTTAGAAGGTCTACATTCTTGCAAATCCTGGAGGGGTGGATTGCTTGATACAATTAAGCGCGTACCATCTGTTTCCACCTGCCAATTTGATATGATACGTTCTCCGAGTGCTTCATCCACATCTTTAACAACACCTTCAAATAGAGGAGCATCAAACCAAAGACCTTCATCAATGACAATTCTCTGCGTGGCAGGGTCCTTGGCTGTGCGCAGGAGTTCTTTCAGCTTTATCGGTTTCAATTCCGTCACTGCTCCTTTCTCTTTTCATTGTATTCAATTCGCACATTTTGGCAAAAGGAAAAGGAGGCTCCGTGTGGAGTCTCCTTTTGTTGTTTGATTGGAAGCTTCTTATTGGCCTAATTAAAGGTAATACTTAACCTCCTGCGCTTGGTGTACATGTTTTAATCACAGTTTCCACAGCCACCATCGTGGTCACCATTTGAACCATATAGCAATAGGTAATGCTTTAATAAAGTCAACTGATACCTTGCTTGTGGGTTTTGCCAATTCCGTTCTTATTTATATTTTTAGCAGATATGTTTGTTTTTATTGTTTAAATTCTAATTGAGGAGTTCAAAAACTTACATATTTACCAAAAATATAAATAAAAACTTCATCAGTATTGCCTGCTTTATTTACGCCACTACTCCGTTCTTCTTATCTTTTTAAAGATTAAAAAAGAATGTATTGTTTAACATTGACCAATATAATTCATCTTGCGTCTTGTATGCTGATGCTTCTGCAAAACTGCGCTTCCTATTGTTGAAAACTGATTTGAGAACACCTGATGCAATAATGTCTTTATAAAAGTGTAATTGTATCTTGCATTCAAGAAGTCAATGATTTATAATGAGTAGTGGCGATAAGCATGAGTGCTTATTCGTATCAGCCTTGCATGTCCTTGTGTCATCACCACGAGGGCATGCTTTTTATTTCCGCATTTTCCCCTGCTTCACACCGTGCGTGCGATTTTCACCGCACACGGCGTTCCATCGACGAATCCTCGCCGACTTGAGGCCATCACTCCGGTACTCATTGCAAGTACCATCATCGCTGCGACCTCTGCTTTTCAGCACCGGTTTGGCTGCTTATTGTTCTTCGTCAGCCTACATCCTTGTTGAGGATGCCCAATACCTTTCCTCGTTCCGATAACCCTATCCGTTACCATACACCTTTAGGTGCCTGCTATGGGACCAATGACTTCTTTGACAGCCTTTCGTACGCAAGTCCTTACTTAGCTGTGTCATCGACATGCATCACTGCATGGACTGTATCCCTTTACTTCGCAGGTTCGTCGGGCTCTTTTAGAGCCATGCTCACCGTGGGTGTTTTATGGACCACCGGCATATCAGTTGGCTGCTTGAGTCAACCTTCTGCCGACTTCACCGAGCTTCGTACGGTTAAGCTTTCGCTTTCTCCCGCACGTCGGAGTTTATGGTGGATGTTTCCATCCATCGGGTTATCAGTTCTCCTGCAGTTTATTACTGCAGTGCGTAATCTTTTCAATTACGAACGAGTCGCACCCTGCGTCCAGTCAATGCCAGAGGACTGACCAAAACTATCTTCCGGCTTTGACCCATCATCGAAGTTCCATCCACCCGAACCGCCGCTCGGCTGAGAAGGCTCAGCAGGAGCAGGTGCGGGGTCGGGAGCCGGTGCCGGTGCCGGGTCGGGAGCAGGTGCCGGTGCAGGTGCCGGTGCCTGTGCAGGAGCGCTGGGCGTTACCGGCTGTGTGGGTGCCGTGTAGCTCGGAACAGTGGATGCGCCAGCAGAGGTGCTGCCGGAGTAGTTGTTCTTCGTGGTGGTGGCAGCCTTCTTCTGCTGGACCGTGAGCTCATAGCCTGCGCTCACGCTGCTGTCATCTTCGCTGGTAGCGGTGATGGTAGCATTCCCAACAGCGACTGCAGTAACCTTCCCAGTCTCATCGACGGTAGCTACGCTCTCATCGCTGGAGGACCAAGTGACTGCCGGGTTGGTAGCCTCTTCCGGCGCTACGGTAGCCGTGATGGTCACCGTGTTGCCAACATTGAGGATGCCTTCTGTCTTGTCGAGGGTAATACCCTCCACCTTTGTGGTGACAGTTACCTTGGTGGTGGCGCTCAAGCCATCGGGCACAACGCCGAATGCAGAGTCGAGATTGTCCGGCACCGTGACAGTTTCGGAATCTGCGGTGGTTTCGGAATTTTCGCCTTCCGTGGGCGTTTCCTCATCCGTTACAACTGCAGCAGCTTCCTGTGTAGCTGTCTCGGCTGTTGCAGGAGCATCTGCAACAACATAGGTAGTGATGGTGCATTCGCCGTCAGCGACTGCCGTGACAAGACCATTCTCATCTACGGTAGCTACGCTATCATCGCTGGATTCGTACGCGAGCTTGACTTCCGTGGCATCCTCCGGTGTCATCTTGGCATCCAGATTCTTAGAGTTCTCGCCGTTCGTGACAAGCTCCAAGGTTTCGGGTGCTTCTACACCGGTGGGTGTGATGACAACCTTCACATGAGTAGTGGAGGAAATGTTCACATCCTTTGCGGAAGCCGTGACATCAGCCTCACCTGCACCGACTGCGGTGATGAGACCGGTAGCATCGACCGTGACGACCTCTTCATCGGAGGAGGTCCACTCGATGGTGAGCTTCGAGGCAGCTTCTGCAATCTTTTCCTGCTCGGCTTTATCGTCCGTGCCGTACTCGATTTCCAACTGCTGCGTCTCGCCCTTTTCCATCACGACATTCGGAGGAAGCCCGATGGAGTTGATGTCAACACCGCATCCAACCAGCGACAGTGCCATTGCTGCGGCGGCAATGACCATCGACATGATTTTCTTTTTCATATTCAATTTTCTCCTTCCCGGCGTCTGGTGCCGAGGCAACATAATTGTGATAGGTTCAGCCGACTCTATGCAGCTTTAGATGCCTCAACACTTTTTGCAGGTTTTTTACGGTTTTACTGTTCGATTGGCTTCTCTCCTGTCATATATTGACATAGTGCGTTATAGACTTTTTTCTGCACGCCCTCGTCCCATCGGTCATAGCCGCTATCGGGATAAGTGACGTCCTGCACATATTCTAGCTGCCATTGGGAGACGGGCGCTCCGCTCTGAATGCGTATAAGCGTTGGGACGCTTATACGTTGCTCACCTACGGGGATTTCGTTGCCTGCCGGGTCCTTAACGATGTAGTCGTGCGTGTATCCGTCCAGCCATATGAGCAGTTCAGCATAGCCTTCTCCGGCTGGCTTGGTCTGCACTGGTGCGTTTGCTGCGCGGTCATAAATGTAGGTGTCGCGGTACTCGCTAAGTTCGCAATAATATAGTTCCGTTCCTGTATCTTTAGCAGCTTTCAGCAGTTCTGGCATTAGGTTTCTGCAAAACGGGCAGGCGGGGTAGGCAAGTACAAGTATGCCTTCTTGCAGGTTGCAGGCTTCTTTAGCTGTGACTATCTGTATTTTGTCGTAAGCAGGTAATGTGATTTCCTGCAAAGTATGCTTTCCGTCGGCAGCTTTACCGTTGTAACTCTCATACTTACGCTTAATCGTCATTCCCGGAGATGTCGCCCACAATAGCACACCGCCCGTGATAATCACCGCCGCGAACCCCATTACTGCCGCGCGGATTTGTTTATTCATAAGCTCGCCCCCTTCCTCGTTGGGCTTATTATATCACCCATTTCGCAAAAAGAAAAGACCATATACGGTCGTTCTGAATATTCTCTCTCGCCTATACTGGTTATAGACCATATATGGGCGGGAGGGCAAGCAACATGAACACGCAAGAGCTGGTAGCGCTGCGCATACAGCAGTTGTGTGCGGAGCACGAATATAATTTGCATCAACTTGCGCGTTCCTGCGGTGTTCCGCCGTCAACGCTCAAAAATATAATCCACGGTGGGAGTAAAAATCCCGGCATCGTCACAATTAAGCTGTTATGTGACGGATTAGGGATTTCGCTCTATGAGTTTTTTAACACGGAAGATTTTAGAAAGCACGAACAAGAAATGAAGTGAGCATCGGTTTCGGCCGATGCTTTTTTATTTGGAAAAGAAACACGGACCGCTGCGGCGGGGACGGGGAAGCGTGACCCTGCCGCTCAAAAAAGTATATAAGCCCACACCCTTTAGTCAACAAACTTTCACGGCATATTCTCGCACTTTGCGGGGGTGCTGCGATATTCCATGTTTTGTTGACACAGGGGCGTGGGCTTTACTTTTTCTTTTCGCCGGCAGGGGCCAAACCTGCAAACCGCTTCGGCGGGGATTAAAAGTAAACTTTTAAGACGAAAGGACAGCGAAAATGAAACAGACGATTAAAACGAGCCGCGTGGCCGGACAACTTGAAAAGATGTTCCGACTTCTCAACAATCACTTTTTCGAGGGTGCGTTGCCGGAAGTTGTTATCAGCCTTAAAAAGACAGTCGGCGCGTATGGACATTTTACTTGCGGCAAGGTCTGGCAGGCGGGCGACGAGCGGCGATACGAAATCAACATAAGCTCTGCAACTCTTAACCGCTCAATTGATGAAACGTGTAGCACTTTGTTGCATGAAATGTGTCATCTAGCCTGTGCGGTTGGTTACGGCTCGAAAATCCTTGACGAGAACGGCAATCCCGAACCCATCAAGGACACCAGCAATAACGGCGTGTATCACAACAAAAGATTTAAGTCAATGGCTGAGGCGCACGGGCTGGAAGTCGAGCATCACCCCAAATACGGTTGGACCATTACCAGCCCCGGCATCGAACTGCTGGACTTCATCGAAGCGCAGGGCTGGCAGGACTTGCAAATGGTTGAGGGCGTTTCTTTGTTGGATGTGCTGGGGACTCTCCCAAAGGGCAGCAGAGGAGCAGGAACCCAAATCAAAAAGCCCAGCAGTACCCGCAAATATATTTGCCCCAAATGCGGTAATAGCTGCCGAGCAACCAAGGTCATCAACATAATATGCGGGGACTGTATGGAGCAGATGAAGCCCGTAGAATAACACAATTGACAGAGAGAACGGTCGAGTGAGATTAGACCATTTTATTTTGATTGTGCTTTTTAAGGAGTTTTTACCATGAATTACACATTTTATAATTGCCCATACGACCCGGACACAGGGGCTTTGCCGTGTGGAGAATGTCCAGAATGTACAATGTGCGATTGGTGCCATTTTGCCACCTATGCACCACCAGATTGTGCAGTTTCAGAATTGAAAGTGCACATATAAATGTTACAATTTGCTGGATGGTATTGACCGACCGGAAGGCTGTATGGTACTATATCCAAGGGCAAACCAAAAAATACAAAAGGACAACACCAAAATCAAAAACGCAGGCCCCTCCGCCTAACGGCTCCGGGGCCTGCTTCTTGTTTTTTACGCAGTCTTTTCCAAGCCGCCCCACGCCCGGCTATCGCAGTAAATTCTAAGCAATATCGCAGAATTTTCCCGTTGCGCCGGACGGAATAAACTGGGATTTTTGAGAAATGGACCAGAAAGCGAGCGGAACGGAGTGGAGCGAGCGCCCCTCGACCACTTTTGATAACGCTTTTGCCTTTTTGGAAAAATTCGAGTGCCCTTGGATAAGCTGACATAGGGCAAAACAATCCGTCCAAAAAGGCAGAATGTTGAGCAAAATAGGATTAGGCCCCGGCGCTCCGCGCCGGGGCCCCTTTTCTTTCCCGAATCGATTTCAAATCAAAAAACCCCGTCGTTTCTCCGCCACTTTTTCAGAATATAATCAGAAAAAAATCTGAGAAAATGCGCTGCGAGCGGAACGGAGTGGAGCGAGCCACCTAGAAAAAAATTTGGAAAATGGCTTTGCCTTTCTGGAATTTTTCGAGTGCCTCTCCATATAGTATATTTTATCGATTTTGGGAAAATCAAGAAAACGGCTTTGCCCCACAACACAAAATTGTGCGTTGTAGCACTGTGTTGTTGGGGCAAGGCCGTTTTCCTATTTTGCCAAAAGGCACACCTATTTTCCATTTTTCGCAGAAAATCCGCATTTTTGTTTGGTTTTTTGAAAAACAGGAAATTTATTGTGCCCCAATAGGGCAAAGGTATTTTCCTTTTTGGCTGTACAAAATCAAGCCCCAGAAAGGGGCGCTATTATGCGCAAACAAGTTCAAAAGGAGCGTTGCACAAAAATCAAACTAGAAAAGTGCCAGCGCGTCTGCTGTCTGTACGATAAGATACAGCTTGCCGCCGCGCGGATGCTCAACGCTGACCCGTCCATCGTCCAAGTAGAGTGCAATATTCCACTTCAACTGGACGAAATTCCCGCTGACGACCTCAACCTGCCGAGCGAGACCTACACAACAGATTTTGTTATCCATTTTACGGACGGCAAAATTGCAGTTCGTGAAGCCGTTTTTCGCTCACATCTAAGCCGTCCATCTGTCGCGGAACGTCTGGAATTATCCCGCCGATACTGGCAGCAGCAGGGCATTAACGACTGGGGCATCATCATCGACAAGGAGCGTGTACCATGAGACAGAATGATTTGCTCAAATCCGACGCGGGCGACCATTTGCGGGTTTTGCTCTACGGCGAGCAGCAATCCTATGTTGTCAACTGTCAACGCTGCAAAATGCCGTTTCCAATCTCAACGTCGAGCCTTTTACTGATGGAAAAGCTGCCGCAGGATATGTACCGTCTACTCGCGCTCGACGAGGATATTTCCGAACGCCAACGCCAGCAGCGTGACCGCCGCGCCGAACTGATTGCCCCTCTTTTGGTCGAGGAATGTATCTGCGACAAATCCTATCGCAACAAGGTCTTGCGCGAGATTGTCTCCGGCAATTCCGTTTCCCGTAAAACCGTCCTGCAATATCTATGGTTATACTGGGTCTACCAGTCCAAAAATGCGTTACTGCCTGCCGAAAAATCCAACACCGAGAAACGTCCTTTGTCGTCGGATGAAAAGACCATCCGCTGGGCGCTCAACAAATTTTATTACACTCCACAAAAGCAGAGCTTGCAGACCGCCTATAAGATGATGCTCCACGCAAAATATTGTGATGCCAAAGGTAAGCTAAAACCAGACTATCCCTCGTTCTGGCAGTTCCGCTACTATTTCCGCCAGCACCGAGACCCCATCAGTGAAAGCATCAGCCGCGAGGGTATCAAGGCATACCAGCGCAACCACCGCCCATTTATTGGGGCTGTCAGCGACTATGCGGGCACGATTGGCACATACATGACCGATGCCACCGTTGCGGACATCTACATCGTCAGCCGCCTGTCTCGCCGTCCTATCGGCAGACCTGTTATCTACACAATGGTTGATGCGTACAGCCGTCTAATTACCGGCGTGTATGTTGGCTTAGAGGGTGGACAATACGCCCTGCGGCTACTGTTACAAAATACCTTTGCTGACAAAGTATCTTTTTGCCGCCAGCACAACATAGAGATTGACCCGCAGGACTGGCCGAGCCATCACCTACCGACAAAAATTATGACTGACCGAGGGAGTGAATTTCTAGGCGGCCCTCTGGAAAATCTATGTGAAAGCTATGGAATTGAAATCGAAAACCTGCCTGCCTACCGCCCGGACTTGAAAGGCATCGTCGAAAAACTGTTTGATTTGATACAGTGCGCCTACAAACCATTGCTGAAAGGCAAAGGTGTTGTAGAATCCGACATACAGGAGCGCGGCGCTCCCGATTATCGCAGACAAGGAGCACTTGATTTGGAGCAGTTTTCGGCTGTTGTTCTCCGCTGTGTTCTCTATTACAACTCGCAATATATCCAGTCTGGATTTTTCCGCACTCCCTGTATGGCAAGTGCTGGCATCATGCCCACCGCTGCTGCTATTTGGTCGTTCTGTGCAGCGCAAGACGATTGCCCGGTGTCCGTTGCCAGTGCCCCAAAGCTACTTTATGCCCTGCTCCCCCGCACGGACGGAAAAATCACACAGCGCGGATTGGAACTTTTCAATTTGAGATTTTCAAACTACACTTTCAAAAAGCGCTTCGTAGCCGCCGGGATGAATGGCCGGGAGCTTGTCAAAGTCGCATATAGTCCAGATTGTCTTGACACTGTTTACTTGTACGAAAATGGCGACTATATACCATTCACGCTGACGCAAAAAATGTATTTCGGAAAATCACTTGCTGAAATTGCAGATATGCAACAAAACGAGAAAAGCGAGAGCGCCAACTGGAAACGGCAAGAGCTTCAAGCCCAAATTGATTTGATGAACGACATAATGCAGATTGCAGACAGTGCCGAGCGCGGCATCAGCGACAAAGGTAAAATCAGCCCACAGATACAGCGCGGACGCGCGATTGCACGAGCGCAGGAGCATATGTCCATGATTGATTTGCTGACCGCCGAGCAAGAGGAGAATTTCAATGAATGCTGAATATACAACAAGCCTTTTATACCCCGGCAATCCCTATGTCGAAGCCCTGCCACCTATGCTCGCAGGTCAAGAGTTAATCCGCGCATTGGCATCTGTTCCGCCGTACAGCGCCAGTGACCGAGACCGCAGCACCGGGGAGCGGCTGCAACTATTATCCGCGCTCTACGAGTTTTACCAGCCATTGACAATGACCCTAGACCTCTATTGTGAGGTCTACAACGCCATGCAGCATTGCTATGGGCAGTACACGCCGCAGCGGGAGGCCGCTGCGTTCCAGCAGGGCTACGCCGCTATGCAGGGCAAGGCTGTTGCCGCATCCATCGGCGGCGGCAACTCTTTTTCTGTTGTTGGCGTGTCCGGGCTTGGCAAGTCAACGGCATTGCAGCGGGTTTTGTCTTTGTTTCCCTCAATTATCCATCACGAACGCTACAAAGGTCAAATGCTCTGTTGCCAGCAAATCCCCTATCTGGTTGTACAGACCCCACACGACGGCTCTGTCAAGGCAATGATACTGGACATGTATTTGCAGCTGGATGCTCTGCTGGGCACAAGCTATCAGCACTACGCACTGGCTCACAAGCTGACTCTTGATGTGCTAGTGAGCCAACTAAACCAAATTGTCCGTGTCAACCATGTTGGGCTTTTGGTGATTGATGAGTTACAGAATATTGCCTATCGAAAGAACGGCATCCGCTTTATCAATTTCCTTGTCCAGCTAATCAACGGTGCTGGCGTCAGCATCTGCATGGTTGGCACACCGCGCGTACTGCACGTATTACAGCAAGAGTTCCGTTCCGCTCGGCGCACGACTGGGCTGATATATGACAGATTGCCGGACGACAAGGAATTTGCCTTGCTGCTGCATGGTCTGTGGCATTATCAATATACCCGCTTTGCAACTGACCTCACACCCGAAATGCAAAGCTGGCTGTATCGCAAGACGCAGGGCATCCCGGATGTGCTTGTCAAGCTGTTGTACAATGCGCAAAAGCTGTGCATTTTAGACGGGCGTGAAAAGCTAGACCTCGAAGTTTTTGAAAGTGCATTTTTGAAAAACCTTGGTATGGTTTCTGACTATATGGCGGAGCTTGCAACAGTCCGCGTTCCCCGCACTAAAATGAAAGTGGAACACTCCCCGGCAGCGATCCGCTCACCAGAAGCAGCAACGCTCCATGATTTGCGGGGAACGCTACGCGCCACTAAAAAGAGCGGCAGACCACCGTTGGAAGCATACAGCGAGTACATCAAAGGCGAGGTCGAGTTATGATTTCATTCTTTCCAATGCCCTACCCAGACGAGCTATGGTACAGCGTCATTTGCCGCTATCATATCCGCAGCGGCAATCCATCGTTTAAGTATTCCATCCGGGAGCTATACGGTGCAAATCATATCAACGTACCTGTTGAGTTATGCGGGGCACTTTCGCCGTTGCTTGACGCACTCCCAACAAAAGACCTCACTGCTAAAGACATTATTATGCAGCACACGCTTTACCCATATTATACCCGCTTCTTTTCCATCAACCGCAAAAAAAGTGCCTATATGCTGGCGCTGAACGGCAACCGCCACGCAGGGCAGCATATAGGCATCTATCAGAGCAGCAGCATGGACGCACGGCGGCTGCGCTACTGTCCACAATGCTTTGACGAGGATATTGCGACTTACGGCGAGCCGTACTGGCATCGGCTGCACCAGATACCGGGTATAGCCGTCTGCCCCCGGCACGGCTGCTGGCTGGCTGACACCGAAATCACGCTGACTGGGCACAGGCACAATCTGCTGTTTCCTGCCATGCCTGACTGTCACCTACTCCCCACACCGGACACCACGCCCACCGCAGCGCAAAGGACCTTTGCCACACTGATGCAGAAGGCATTGACTGCGCCGTATGATTTTTGTGACGGCGGCGGTTATCGTGCCATCATCAAGCGAGCCTTGCGCAATCGCGGCTATGCGTCGGTGACAGGCGGCAGGATTTACGCTGCAAGAATCGCCGAAGCGGTCAACGTCTTTTACGGGAATGCTTTTGAAAGTGTAGATTCAAAAGAGGTGTACGGTGTCGCGTCCAACAATCGCACTGTCTCCGTTCGCAAGATTTTACAGCTTGCTTGTTTTCTCAATCTGTCACTTTCCGACCTGCTCACTCCGCCGCCAGAGGACAACACGCTTGCGGAAATACGAGAGATGTATCAGCAGGGCATCAGTATGTACCATATTGCCCAACTGTACGGCACAGACCGCAAGACGATTGCTCACTGGGTCAAGCCCTAAACACAGCCTTACGGTTTCTGCGGCGAAGTAGGCAGCCCCACCGGGATAAATGGCTTTCCGTCGTTGTAGGGCGAAAGTACCCGGAATCGGTAGCGTTTCAACTTGGCCTCGTTTTCTGCTTGTACCCCCGTATAGCGGCGCTCCAACACTTTCTGTTTCCGCTTATTTCCGTTGGCAACCATGAGGGGGTTAATCATCCAGTTACAGTTGCAATACCGTATTACCAAATTCCGCTTTTTCAACTTTTTAACAGCGCGATTGACAGTCGGAACAGATACTCTCGCTTCGTCCGCAATCACCGTTAGCGGCCTATTATAAGTACCGCCACCTTTTGATTTGTTTATGTCCATCATATGGAGCAAAACTCTCAATTCATTTTCGCTCAATCCTGCAACCGCAGTAAAAAACGCATCGTAGATTTTCCAAAATTGCACATTGCCGTCCAGAAACATCAATTTATCGTCACACTCTGGCGGCAGAGGAAGTTCTTCCGCTGTAACTGGATTTTTCAAGACATACTTTCCCGCCACCAGCGCAACACCTGTTTTCTCACTGACATACCTATCATACTCGGCCATTAAAAGTGCAATCTGCGTCTGATTGCCCATTGCCAGCATACGCGGGTTCAACATCCACACGCCCTGCCCTATGCCGATAATCAGCCGCTTGCTTTCCATCTTTTTTATGGCGCTCGCAACGGTATCTCTTGTGCAGGAAAGTTCCTTTCTAAGCTCCGGCAGGGTACACGCTATACGGTTTGTTTTGGGGTCTGTGCGGTGCAACACGTTTGCCACGACCTTGCTCTCCACTGTACCATACCCCAGCAGCGTGGCGAAAAAATCCTTGCTTGCTTGCCAAAAATGCGTTTCTCCGCGCGTGATGGACTGTGGGGCATCAATGCCTGTGTAGACCTCGCCCGTCTCCAGATTGATTGCAGTATATGTAGTTTTGATTGTTTTAGGCATAATTTTACCGTTCTATCTGATACATTGTGTGCTTGTTTGTGATAGATAAAACTATCATATTTTCGTTTTCATTGTTTTTCTTTTATCGTATTATCGCTATATTTTAGCAATTTCTGTTTTGCCTTTCTTATTATAATATTAGCACCTTTCCTGTCAGCACTCACTTTCCGGGTCTGCATCCTTTTTCCTTTTCCCTTATAGGGTAGATTCTGTTTACAATTATTATACCGCATCAGAAATATTGCTTGCAACCGTTTTGGCGGCAATTACTGCATAGGTACGTTGCCTGTTTATAGTGTCTGCTCAACCCGGCAACGGGGCGATAGGGGCAAGGTTTCTCTGTCCTTTGTGTAAAAAAATGGGCTTGGTGGCTGCGCTCACGCCACACCGATAGCCGGGCGGCAGCGGCAAACCATCTATTATTACAGCGACAAAGGTCAGCAATCAATTTAAGGCAAGCAACAACTTTCCTACCCACGAATGTTTTGCACAGTAGCAACTTGGGTGGGGGTGGTTGCTTTCCGGCAAGTGATCGCTGTGGGGGGAGTGCTACTTTCCCATACGCAAAACATAACATCTACCCTATACAGCAAAAAGACCGGGGCTGTGGTAGCTCCGGCCTTGTAGATGGGATTTACTTTATTCTGCTGCGGTCTCCGTGGTTGCAGAGTCCGTGACAACTACAGCGGCAATCTCCACCGGGGCGGAAGTGTCACTGGCGGCAGATTGGGTGTCCATGTTGTAGTCCGGGTCACGGACGAAAATCTGGATGCCGAAAACGCGGCCATTGTACTCTTTCAGTGCGCAAACCATGCCGTCTGCATCGGGGTTCATAATGGCGGCAAGATGCCCCTCGGACTGCGTCCAGAGGTAGAACATATGGCCCTTGCCGAAAATACCTGCGTCATTTGCGGCATTCTCGCCACATGCCAAATCTTGCTTACCGCCAAGGGCAGTAGCCGCGCCGCTTCCGTCCGGGCGAACGTGCGGGTTACCCCACTTTCCGCCGTAGTCTCCGTAAGTAACATAGTTCTGCACAAGTTCTTCAACGCGCATATCCGCCGCATACTGCAAGTCGTCGCGGTAGGTAAGCGTGCCAAGATTATATTTCGCGCGCAGGCCGTTGGTCTGCTCAAAGATGTCCTGCTCCCACTCTTTCTGGTTGTAGTTGGCATTCAGGTCGCAGCGGCTGCAATAACCGTAAGCGAAATCATGCCCCAGCGCGGCAATTTCCTCGGTCTTGGTCTCGTTGCAGACAGTGCAGGTAAAAGTCTTGACGCCCTTGCCGTCGCAGGTGGCCTCGGTGGTAATCGTTCCGGCATCCCATACGTGATTGCCGGTTGCGGGCAGGTCTTTTACGTGTTCCGTCGTGCCGCAGGTCTTGCAGGTACGGTCAACGCTGCCAGCCTTACCGCAGGTAGCCGGGGTGGTGGTCTCGTTCCAGTCGTGACCCGTGGCCTCGATGGTCTCCGTCTTGGTCTTGTTGCAGACGGTGCAGGTGTACAACTTCTCCCCTGCCTCGGTGCAGGTAGCGGCCTTGGTCACAACGCCGTCATTCCATTTGTGGTCTTCAGTGACAGGCAGGTCTTTGACGTGCTGGGTATCGCCGCAGCGCTGGCAAATGTTCTCGACCTTGCCCGCATCCTTGCAGGTCGCCGGGGTGGTGACTTCCTTGTAATCATGGCCCAGCGCGTCGGTGTAGTTGTCCTTGTAGGATTTTTCGGCGTTCTGGTTGCAGGTGTGCAGCGTGTAGCCCTGCTCGGTGCAGGTGGGGTCAACCACAGTCACCGTAAATGTGTACTTCTTCGCCGGGATGGTCTCGGTGTAGGTGTGGGTCGGGTCGTTCTGGCAGGTAAAGGTCATTGTGCCGTCGCTCTCGTAGGTCGGTTCTTTGGTAACCTTGCCCGCATCCCACTTGTGGCCGAGCTTGGCAATAGTTTCGGTCTTGGTGTGGCTGGCATCATTTTTACAAGTGTAGGTTTTAACACCGTCCGTCTCGCAGGTTGCCGGGGTAGTGACCTCGCCGTCGTTCCAGTCGTGGCCCAGCGCGGGGATGTTCTCGGTCTTGGTGTGGCTGGAATCGTGCTTGCAGGTGTAGGTTTTCACGCCGTCTGCCTCGCAAGTTGCGGGTGTCGTGACAACACCGTCATCCCAGTCATGGCCGAGTGCTGCAACGGATTCCGTCTTTGTTTCGGTGCAGCCATCGTTGGTGCATTTGTAGGTTTTCTTGCCCTCGGTCTCGCAGGTGGGCGCGGTGGTAATCGTACCGTCATCCCACTTGTGACCCAGTGCGGGGATAGCCTCGGTCTTCGTGTGGCTGGCATCGCGCTTGCAAATGTAAGTCAACACGCCCTCTGCGGTACAGGTCGCCGGGGTCGTGACCGTGCCATTATCCCAGTCGTGGCCCAACGCTGCAACGGCCTCCGTCTTGGTCTCGGCGCAGCCATCGTTGGTGCATTTAAAGGTTTTCTCACCCTCGGTCTCACAGGTCGGCGCGGTGGTGATTGTGCCGTCATCCCACTTATGGCCCAGCGCGGGGATGGTCTCGGTCTTCGTTGCGCCGTCGCGGGTGCAGGTGTAGGTCATCACACCCTCTGTCGTGCAGGTTGCCGGAGTCGTGACAACGCCGTTGTCGTAATCATGGCCGAGGGCGGCAGTGTAGTCGCGCTTCTCGGTCAGGTTCTTGTCCTGGTCGCAGATGTAGACGGTGTAGCCCTGCTCGGTGCAGGTCGGAGCGACGGTCTGGCCCTTGTGCCATGTCTTATCCAGCACCTTAATGTCCTCGGTGCGGGTCTCGCCGCAAACCGTGCAGGTAAAGGTCTTGACGCCCTTCTCGTAAATCGTTGCGGCCTTGGTGACAACACCGCCATCCCAGCTGTGGGGCAGCTTGGCGGTGTACTCGCCCTTGTAGGTCAGGCCGGGAACCTCGTTGCACTCGTAAATCGTGTAGCCCTCGGATGTGCAGGTCGGCGCAATGACCTCTTTGATATGGTAGGTTTTATCCAGCTCCGGCGTTTCCTCGGTGCGGGTCTCGCCGCAGTTTTTACAAGTGTAAGTAATTGCACCCTTTTCGTAGTAGGTGGCTTGCTTGGTGACAACGCCCGTGCCCCAGTCGTGGCCGTTGGGGGCAACGTAGTTGTCGTTGTAGTTCATACCGCCCCACTCTTGGCAGATGTGCTCGTCATAGCCCGCCGTCGTGCAGCTTGCGGGGTGCTTGCGGACGACGTAAGTGTAGGTAATGGGCTTCGGCGTAGCCGTGGGTGCAGGAGCAGCAGCCTGTGCAGGTGCTTTGGCCGTATTGGTCGTTTTACCGGACTGACTGCCCTTGGTGCTGGCATTATTTTTGCTGCTGGCATTGCCGTTATTGGAGCCAGAGGACGAGCCGCCATTATCGGTGCTGCCCTGCTCGCTCTTGCTGTCGGTGGATTCTGCTGCCGATTCCGCTGGGGCGGGCGTGGCCGTAGGGGCCGGGGTTGCAGTCGGTGCTGTCGTAGCGGTAGGCGTTTCAGCCTCCGAGCTGGCCGCCTCGCTCTGACTGGTGGACGTGTCGGCTGTGTCCGCCGTGGATTTTGACCCACAGGCAGTTGCGCTCAACGCGACGGTTGCCGCCATAGCCACAGCGACAACGCTCTTGGCATAAGACTTTCTTCGCATCGTTGACATACTCCTTTGAATTTTCGGCGGGAGACAGAGCTTATCCTTACGGAGTGTACACTCCGTAAGGGAAGAGGCGCCTCTTCCGCGATTTTCTTTTTTATTGCCATAACATAGCAACTTATAAGAAATATATCATACTCTTGCCAGTTTTGCAACACTTTTGAGACATTGACGCAAGAAAATTGCGGTTTGATTTTACTCCAAAAAGGCTACCGTTTTGAGTGGCAGCAATATTTTTATCGCAAAGGACAAGGCGTTTGGGTGAGGGCGCGGGCCTCCCGGTAGTGATCCACTAATGGGGAGACGGCAACTTTCCCCGCGCCCTTATTTGAAATAGAAATTTTTCCGCAACCGAACTGCACCATCATCACAGATAACAAACAAATCCTGCTCCAAATGCGCAAGGTCGGCTGGCTTGATTATCGGTTGGGGCTTGGCGCTAGAATCCGTTTCCAAGGGAGAGCGTTTGTCTCCTATCATTTTGGAAAAATACTCCTGTGTTTCGGTGTCCTTGCAGCCGAGCAGGACAGCAAATTTGAAATTACCGAGCATTGCTTTCCGCTCATCCTTGCCATAAATCATGTCAAGGTCAGCCAACGATTGCGTCAGCACCATTATACGGATATGGCGTTTGCGCAGCTTACGCAGGGCCTCGGTTATTTGGAGTTTGCCAAAGGATGCAAATTCATCCAAGCAAAACAAAATCATTTGCGTATGCTCCTTTGGCCGCGAAGAAAAATACTCCATCGACTGCGCCGTGATAATGCGCAGCAGGTCGCCGTAGATTTTTAGCTTTTCGTCCGGGATGTAGATATAGACGCTGTTGTTTTCCAGCGTGGCCGGACTAATGGATGGCTCATAACTGGCTGTTTTTCTAAGTGCATTTTTAATTTTGTCATTTGTGGCAAATAATTTTAGCGCATCGTCTGCCGCCTGTTTGCAGCCCGCTGTGTTTTGTTCTGATGCTCCAACAAAGGAACTGATATACATATTGGCAATTTTGTTCTTTTGCTTTGCAATATCATTCAGAAGCCCGCGCCAGTCGTTGCCTAGGAAATGCTCGCATATTTCCACAAAGCCCCAACCCATACCGTAGTAACAAATCAGCGCCGCCGTTATCATTTTGCGGCCATTTTTTGCAAAAAATATGCCTGCTTCGCTATCAGTAGCTTTGTCGGGCAGCAGCAAATAGGCAAGCTGTTCCAGTCGCTCCTGTCGCTCGCTCTCGTCTGGGGCAGCGTCGATGGATGCAAACACATCATAGGGCACACAGTTGGCCGCCGTTGGGTCAAAAACAATTTTGTTTGGCGTGTCCACATTGGCGGATATGTCGCCGGATATATCCACAACAAGGGCAGTGCCCTGCCAACTCCGCAACGTCGGAATCAGCAGGGCACTTGTCTTGCCAGTGCCAGACGGGCCCATCACGATAATGTGTCCCTCGTCTGGCTCCGGCGAGTACGCCAACAGACCATATTTTTTGCCCAGCAACACGCCCCGCGCTTTGGGGGCTGGGCGATAGATAATATTTTTTCGCACAAACGGATTGGGCAGGTGGTTGGCCTGTCCGTGCAGGTAAACCAGCACCAGCAGCACAACAGCCAGAACCGCTATTGTGCCGTACAGATAGCAGTCGATAAGTAACACGGCCTGTTTCATAGCGCACCTCAAAAATGTAATTCTTGTTCGACCTTTGGCTCTCCGAAATCAAGCTCTGGGCGCTCCGCCTCTTGCTCGTATTCCTGCTCGCGCTCGGCTTTCAATTCGGCCACTGTCCGATTGCCTCCCTGTGCGCGAGTCACGCCCGTCATAACACAGGCATCCTCTAGGCCGTGTTCATCCAAGTAGCGTTGCAGGTCTGGGTGAAAATTGCGGAGCTCTCGACGGTCTAATACATCGTTGGCACACACCTTGTACCCCTCCTCGTGCTTTTTATCCTCGACTACCGGGATAAAACAAAAATGCAGGTGTGGTTGACCGCCCTCGTCATCGTGGACGACGGCCTGTATGACGTTTTCCTCGCCGTATCGATTTTCGAGAAAATCATAGACGGCTAGAAAAAAATCGTCGTACTGTTCCTGCTCTAAGTCCTGCGGTGCGGTTACAACCCATCCCGCCATGACCTTAACGTCGTTCCGGCCATAGACGTACAGTTGGCTTAACCGCTCTTGGAAATAGTCGTAATCGCTCATGCCCCTGTCGGGCGACAGGACATAGTCCTGCCGCAGCCGAGCCGGGTCAATGTCCGGGTTTCCGGAGTGAGCGATTTGCCGCAGGTTGTGGCGCAGTTGATTGTAGACTGCGCCCGCCGTAAATTTTGTTACGCTCGCCACGTCGCGTTGCTCCTTTCTCGCGCTCGCCGCGCACCCTTTTTAACTGTCGGGGCTTGCGGACGGGCTGTATTGCAGCTGTAATCTGCAATACAAGATATGGCAGTTCTTGCGAGAACTCCCACCGCCCACCCGTGGGCTTATCTTGCCAAAGGGGCGTGACCCCTCTGGACTCCCCGCTGCCGACAAGACTCGCTTGCCGTCAGTGGGGGCTGCGGCCCCCAACGGAACGCCTTGTGGCCGTTCCTGCCCCTTGGGATTTCTCACCGATGCAGTTCGGCACAGATATATTGCTGCATCTCTTTTAGAACGCACTCATAAGCCGCCATCTGCACATCCTGCGCAGATAACTGGCCCACATCGTATGCGCGTGCCATATGTACGGTGCAGATTTTATCTGGCTTTTCCATCGGGTCACAGATGACCCGGACGTGCGCTGTGCGCATCCCATCCACGGTTTCAACGTGCGCAAAACCGTCAAAGCAAGACACCTGTGTGCTGTCCTGCTTTGATTTTTTTCGGCGATACCAACGGACGGTGTGCGGATAAAATTTAATGTCTAATACAGTAATCTTTTTCATTTTAATGTTCTCCTTTTTCGATTCTCGCGTTGCAAGGTGCTGCGTGAGATTCCTGTCATTTTTGTTACTTCTTTGTAGCTGTGTGTTTCTAATAATCCAATCGCGTGGTCTATCTGCTCATGTGAAAATTTAGGTGGACGGCCATCCCGGAAACCTGTCCGGCTGCGAGCGGCGGCCTTGCCTGTCTGTGTACGCTCAATTATCAGCGACCTTTCAAATTCCGCGAACGCCAGTAGCATCGTCACCATCAATCGCCCCATCGGGCTGTTGTCAATCACGCCCATGTTAAGGATGTGGACTGCTACGCCCTTGCCGCGCAAATAATCCACATAACCCAGCCCCTCTTTGGCTGTCCTACAAAAGCGGTCAAGTTTGCAGACCGCAAGTGTATCACCGCTCTCCAACTGCTCACAAATTTTCACAAACTCTGGCCTCTCTGACGCGCCGGAGGCCACCTCTCGGACGATAACCGCCGTGGGATATTTTTCTAATATCTCCGCTGTCTGCTCGTCCAATGATGTCCCCGGCGCTTGGCCTTTGGTTGATACTCGAACGTACCCATAGACCCTCAATAAAACCAACTCCTTTTTGAACCTATCTTTTGACGCGGGATAAACCCGCTTATCAGCGGAACGATTTTTGTGCATCGGAAGTTTGAACTTTTGATGCTTTTTTCTTTCCAAATGTACTATACCTACATTGCGCATCAAAAGCGCTTTAAAAATCTAGGAATACGAAAATTTCACATTTTAAATAAGGAACGCCGCTGCGGCGGGACGAGGAAGCGTGGCCCTGCCGCTCAAAAAAGTATATAAGCCCCCAGCCCTAAGTCAACAGACTTTCGCGGCATATTCTCGCACGTTGCGGGGAGTGCTGCGATATTCCACGTTCTGTTGACACCGGGTTGGGGGCTTTACTTTTTCTTTTCGCCGGCAGGGGTCAAACCTGCAAACCGCTTCTGCGGGATACGAAAGACAAAACGACGAGAAAGGACAGCAAAATGAAACAAACCGTTAAAACCAGCCGCGTGGCCGGACAACTCGAAAAGATGTTCCGACTTCTTAACAATCACTTTTTTGATGGCGCGTTGCCGGAGGTGGTTATCAGCCTAAAAAAGACAGTCGGCGCGTATGGACATTTCACTTGCGGCAAGGTCTGGCAGGCGGGCGATGAGCGGCGGTATGAAATCAACATCAGTTCGCCCACGCTCAACCGCCCAATCGAGGAAACCTGTGCCACGCTTTTGCATGAGATGTGCCACCTTGCCTGCGCAGTTGGTTACGGCTCAAAAATCCTTGATGCGGACGGAAACCCCGAACCCATCAAGGACACCAGCAATAACGGCGTGTATCACAACAAAAGATTTAAGTCAATGGCCGAGGCGCACGGGCTGGAAGTGGAGCACCACCCCAAATACGGTTGGACAATTACCAGCCCCGGAGTTGACCTGTTGGATTTCATCGAGCAACAGGGCTGGCAGGACTTGCAGATGGTCGAGGGTGTTTCCCTGCTGGATGTGCTCGGAACGCTCTCCAAGGGCGGGAGCAGAACCAAAAAGCCCAGTAGCACCCGCAAATACATTTGCCCCAAATGTGGCAATAGCTGCCGAGCAACGAAGGCAATCAACATAATCTGCGGTGACTGCATGGACAAAATGATAGTCGCCGAGTAATTCCCCACAAACAGAGAAAATGGTCGAGTGAGAGTAGACCAATATTTTTATTCTATAAGGAGACCCCTATGTGTTACGATTTTTACTCTTGCCCCTTTGAACCGGACACCTGCACACCGCCATGTGGTGAGCAAGAAGAATATCAAGATTGCGAATGGGCAAAAATTATAAAAGCCAAAAAATAAAAGTGTACTTATAAAAGTTACAGTTTCTCGCATATTCTTGACGATATTTCCTCTATATGCTACTATGACATAGGGCAAAACAATCCGTCCAAAAAGGCAGAATGTTGAGCAAAATAGGATTAGGCCCCGGCGCTCCGCGCCGGGGCCCCTTTTCTTTCCCGAATCGATTTCAAATCAAAAAACCCCGTCGTTTCTCCGCCACTTTTTCAGAATATAATCAGAAAAAAATCTGAGAAAATGCGCTGCGAGCGGAACGGAGTGGAGCGAGCCACCTAGAAAAAAATTTGGAAAATGGCTTTGCCTTTCTGGAATTTTTCGAGTGCCTCTCCATAGCAACGCCCTGTCTTGAAAAAGACAGGGCGTTTTATTGTATGGCTGTAGGGGCGGACATTGTCCGCCCGCCGGCGCTTCGCGGTGGCCGCAGGCTCCCGCGGATCGTCGGGGACGCCGACCTATAAATTACTGATACACGATCGCGCTCTTGACCCTGTTGGCGGCGTCGGCACCGGCCAGGATGCGGGCAAGCGCCAGCGCAAACGGGATGGCGGCACCGAGGGCCTCGCCGGTGACGATGCTGCCGTCGATGGTGAGGGGCAGTCCGGTGTAGCTGGCCCCTGCGGCAGTCAGGTCGGCGTCCATGCCGGGGTAGACCGTGGCCTTTTTGCCGTTCAGCACGCCGAACGCCGCCAGCGCGGTGGGCGCGGCGCAGATGGCGGCCACGACTTTACCCTCGGCGGCAAAGTCCCGGCAGACCCGGCGCACCGTGGCGTCGGCCCTCAGGTTGGGCACACCGGGGATGCCGCCGGGCAGGATGCAGGCGTCAAACACCGTGTAGTCCAGCTCCTCGGCCAGGTCGTCGGCCACAACGCTGATCTGGCGGGCACTCTTGACGATCTTCTCCCCGCCGACGGCGGCAATCGTGACCTCGACACCGGCGCGGCGCAGGATGTCCACGCAGAGCAGACCCTCGCACTCCTCAAGGCCGGGGGCAAAAAAGATAACAGCTTTAGACATACTAGCATCTCCTGTTCAGTTAAAAGGATGGAACGTACGGGTGATGCGCCAGATGCCCGGCAGCGGGCTTTTGAGTCCGCGCAGGGTCTGCACCAGCCCGACGAGGGACAGCACATCCACCAGCAGCGTCAGGGTCAGGCCCAGCTCACTGCCGTGGGGCAGGAAGCCGACGCAGGCGCAGACCGTGGCCAGCGCCAGCACAACAAGGCCCTGATTCAGGTGGAACTTTACAAACTCATCGTGCCGCCATTTTGTGCAGGCGGGGATGAGGATGAGCACATTCAGATAGCACAGCGCCGCCATCAGCTTAGCCGTGCGGGGCGGCTGCTCCGGCGCGGGCGCGGTTTGGGCGGGCTTGGCCGCCGGGGCCTGCGGGGCGGGGCGCTTTTTCTTTTTGCTTTTGTTTTGCTTTGCCACGGCTTACCTCCATCCGAACAGAAATGCAAAGCAGCGCCCCAGCTGACGCCGCCAGTCGGCCTCGCAGTGCCTGCCGTCCAGCTGGCAGTAGGGGTAGACCGTCGCGCCCCTGGCGGTCAGCAGGTTCGTGACCTCCAGCGCCTTGCCGGTGTACTGGGCCAGCGCGTGGCGGCCATTGCCCTCGCGCTCGCCCCAGCTGATATAGACCCGCGTGCCGGGAGCCAGCTCTGCTTTTTTGATGTCGGCCTTCACCTCGGTAAAGCTGAACCGCACCGACGGCGACAGGCAGGCCGCGCGGCTGAACGTCTCGTTATGCGCCGTGACGCCGTACAGGCTCATCAGCCCGCCCATGCTCGACCCACCGATGGCTGTGTTCTCCCGGTCCGGCAGCGTGGGGTATTTTGCGTCGATGAGCGGCTTTAATTCTTGAACCATCCAGTCCAGATACGCCTTGCCGCGGCCCTTTATATCGTATTCCTGCCACACAAAGTCGTAGGGGCTGTACTCCTCAAGCCGGGCGTTGCCCTCATGGTTGCACTCCGGCGCAACGATGATGGCCTGCGGGTGGGCGTCCATATATTCCTTCAGGCCCCAGCAGGTGCCGTAGGTCGCGGTAGAGTCAAAAAACAGGTTGTGCCCGTCAAACATGTACACAACGGGGTAGCGCCTGCCGGACGACTGCCAGTCATCGGGCAGGTAAACAAAGGTGTTGCGGTCCAGCCCAAACGGTGTGATGTGGGCGGAAAAATTTTCGACCATGGGTATCTCTCCCCTTTTTGCTGGTTTATTTATAATTGTAGCGCATTTGCATGGCTTTTTCAATCAAACGGATTGTTTTTTGCGGGGCAAAGTGCTAGAATTTTTACAATTCAGAGGAAAGAGGAGAGTATACCCATGGAACAAGCAATCCAATCGGTACAATCGTTTTTCAAGCGCAAGGACGTCGTGATCTCGGCGCACCGCTACGGCATCGACGCCATGGGCGCAATGGCGCAGGGACTGTTCGCCAGCCTGCTGATCGGCACGATCATCAAGACGCTGGGCCAGCAGCTGGGGCTGGCGTTTCTGGTCACGGCGGGCGGCTATGCGGCGGCAGTCGCAGGCCCGGCCATGGCCGCGTCCATCGGCTACGCGCTGCACGCGCCGCAGCTGGTGCTGTTCAGCCTGATCGCCGTGGGCGGCGCTGCCAATGAGCTGGGCGGCGCAGGCGGCCCCCTGGCCGTCTACCTGATCGCCATCATTGCCGCCGAGGTCGGCAAGCTGGTCAGCAAGGAGACGAAGATCGACATTCTCGTGACCCCTGCCGTCACAATTCTGGTGGGCGTCGGCCTGAGCGCGCTGTTTGCGCCGTCCATCGGCGCGGTGGCGTCCGCCGTGGGCAGCCTCATCATGTGGGCCACCGAGCTGCAGCCGCTTCTGATGGGCATTGTGGTTTCTGTGCTTGTCGGCATGGCACTGACGCTTCCCATCTCCAGTGCGGCCATCTGCGCAGCGCTGGGCCTGACGGGTCTGGCCGGCGGTGCCGCCGTGGCGGGCTGCTGCGCCCAGATGGTGGGCTTTGCGGTCATGAGCTATAAGGAGAACGGCGTCGGCGGTCTCGTCAGCCAGGGTCTGGGCACCAGCATGCTGCAGATGCCCAACATCCTGCGCAACCCCCGCACCTGGATTCCCCCGACGCTGGCCGCGGCCATCACCGGCCCCATTGCCACCTGCCTGTTTCATCTGGAGATGAACGGTCCTGCCGTTTCCTCCGGCATGGGCACCTGCGGTCTGGTCGGCCAGATCGGCGTTTACACCGGCTGGATCGAGAGCGGCAAGGCCGTGACGGCCTTTGATTGGATCGGTCTGGTGCTGATCTGCTTTGTCCTGCCCGCCGTGCTGAGCACGATCTTCTGCGAGCTTCTGCGGAAGAAGGGGTGGATCAAAGAAGGGGATTTGAAGCTGTAAAATTGCAAACGGCCCGCCGGGTTATCCATCCGGCGGGCCGTTTTTGTCATATCCACGGTAGGGGCCGGGCATGCCCGGCCCTCGGCTTTCCCGCAAGCGGGTGTTTGCCATACAGCTGCGGGCCGCACATGTGCGGCCCCTACTACGCTGCCTTACACAAACCCTCTCCACGTCTCCTCGGCATTGCTCTGGAACGCGCCCAGCTCATGGCAGAGCTTGAAGGCGCCGGGGCTGGCCTCGGGGTAGTCGCGCTCGGCACGCTTGCAGTCCAGCACGCCCTGGCCGCTGCCCTCGGCCAGCATCGTAGCCAGATTGCGGGTCGATTTGTCCATCATCGTCCGGGTGCGGATGCCCATGCTCACGCTCATACGGGCGGCGGCGCTCTGTCCGTGGGCCTCGGCCCCGATGGCGTCCAGCGCAGTGTGCGCAGCCTGATTGATGCGGCGGTACTCCCGCTTCTGGCGCAGCATCTCGTCCTTGAGCTTCTGGTCATGGGTCAGGCTCATCAGCTCATCCAGCGTGTTCTTGCCCATCTCGGTGTTCTGCACGATCTCCTGCAGCATTTTTTCATTATCGCTCTGCATAACAAAATCCCCCTTGTGTACGTTTGGCGGTCAATGCCAGTATGTACACAGGGGGGATGTTTTATTCGGTTTACAGGCGCTGCTGTGCCAGAGAGAGCGTCATATCCCAGGAGGCCGTCTCGCCCCACTCGGCGGAGGCGATGGCCACGGTAAAGCTGCCGCGGCGGGACAGCGAGATGTTGAACTCCCGGCGGGAGGCATTCATCGCCTCGTGCACAGCCCGGGCCATCCGGGCGGCGGGCGTGCCGACGGTGACGATGGCAAAGTAGCCGTCATTCAGGCGGGCCAGCACAGCCTTGTCGTGGTCGGGGCCGACGACCAGCTGCAAAATGCCGGACGCCATGTTCAGGCAGCAGTCCGCGGCAGAGTCGCTCTCCTGCTCGCGCAGCTGCCAGTACTCATTCACGCGGACCATCACCACACCCACGGGCTTGCCGTCCATCGCAGCGCGCTCGGCGCGGGGGCGGAATGCCTCATTCAGGTAGACGGAATTGTAAACGCCGGTCACATAGTCGCGGCGCAGGTCATCCTGCATCTGACTCAGCGCGCGGGTGAAGGCATCCTCCGCGCCGTCGGCCTGCAGGTTGCGGGGCAGCGGCATCCCCAGCAGCAGCACGCAGGGCGTGTCCGCCACCGTAATGCCCTGGGCAATGACGGTGCGCAGACCGTCCGCGGCCTTTTCGATCTTCAACCCGCGGCCTGCGGCGTCCAGCGCGGGCATCGCAGCCACCTTATTCAGCGGCTGCAAAGTAGCCGGGTCCAGCAGACCCATGCGGGGGTCTGCGAGGGTCACGCTGTCAAACAGCTGCGCCAGAGCTGTCATCTCTGTCTGCAGCTCGTCAAGGGTGTAGTCCTGTTTCATGTTGCTTCCTAACCGCCGGGTCCCCCGGCATCGCACATCTCGGCTTTTGCATAATATAGTTTTATTTTACCACAGTGAAAAAGATTTTCCAAGATTCCCACTGTACAAACTTTCTTCGTCAAACCGATGAAATACCGTGCGAACTTCACAAATCACTTTGCTGCGCGGAAGTAGCGCTCCGTCAGGACGCGGATTTCAGCGGCCAGCGCAGGGGTCAGCTTTTTGGCATCGGCGCGCCACTGCCAGTTGCCCCGTGCCTGGCCCGGGGTGTTCATGCGGGCGGCGGCGGGCTCCTCCAGCCAGTCGGCCATCGGGATGATCGCCAGCGCCGCGGTGCTGGCCAGCACGCCGCGCAGCATACCGCGCGCGGTGCCCTCCTGCTTCGTCAGGGCAAAGTAGTCCACGACCTGCTTGCGCTGGGCGGCGGTCAGTTCCTCGGCAAACCAGCCGGTCAGGGTGTTGTTGTCGTGGGTGCCGGGGTAGGCCACGCAGTTGCGCGGGTAGTTGTGGGGCAGGTCAACGCTGTCCTCACCGGTGAAGGCGAACTGCAGCACCTTCATGCCGGGGAATCCGCTCTCCGCCAGCAGCTCGCGGACCGAGTCGAACATCTCGCCCAGATCCTCGGCCACGATGGGCAGGCTGCCCAGGGCGTTGTGCAGTGCGCGGAACAGCTCCATGCGCGGGCCCTGCTCCCAGCGCCCGTTGCGGGCCGTCGTCTCCCCTGCCGGGATGGCCCAGTAGGTGTCAAAGCCACGGAAGTGGTCGATGCGCAGGATGTCATAGATGGACAGCGCGTGGCGGATGCGCAGGATCCACCACGCATAGCCGGTGCGGCGGTGGTAGTCCCAGTCGTAGAGCGGGTTGCCCCACAGCTGGCCGTCGGCGGCAAAGTAGTCCGGCGGGCAGCCTGCAACGCGGCGGGGCTTGCCCTCGGCGTCGGTCTCAAACAGCTCACGGCCTGCCCAGGCGTCGGCGGAGTCGGCGGCGACATAAATGGGAATATCGCCCATGATGGCGACGCCCTTCTCCTTGGCGTAGGCGTGCAGGGCACGCCACTGGCGGTCAAACTCATATTGCAGGAACGCCCAGAACTCGATTTTCCCGGCGTGTTCGGCCTTGAATTCAGCCAGCGCCTCCGGCTCACGCACGCGCAGGGCGCGGGGCCACTGCTGCCAGTCCACCATGCCGTTGGCCTCCTTGATGGCCATGTACAGGCAGTAGTCGGGCAGCCAGTCGCTGCTCAAAAACTGGAAGCGGTACCAGTCGTCGGGGTAGGGCGTCTCGTAGCCGGGCACGGGGCGCTTTTTCAGGAAGTTCGCGTAGGCTTTGCGCAGCACGGCGAAGCGCTTTTCGTAGAGGGTGCCGTAGTCCACATGAGCCGCGTCGCCGCCCCAGTTGATGGCAGCGTAGTCCTTTTTGGTCAGCAGGCCGTCGGCGGCCAGCAGGTCCAGATCAATAAAATAGGGGTTGCCCGCGAAGGCGGAGCAGCTCTGGTACGGGCTGTCGGCGTAGCCGGTGGGGCCGACGGGCAAAATCTGCCAGATGGTCTGCCCGGCCTTGGCCAGAAAGTCCACAAAGTCATGGGCCGGCTTGCCCATGCTGCCGATGCCATACCCGCCGGGCAGACTCGAGATCGGCATCAGAATGCCGCTGCAGCGTTTGAATTCCATAGTGTTTTTCCTCTTCTCTGTATATGTACGTTTTCAGGTTCAACCATGCCTTACCGCCCCTTTGCGGGCTGTGCGTAGGGCGGGGTGCCCTCACCCCGCCGCGGCGGCCTGTGGGCAGGCCGCCCTACAAGTCTCCCCGGGAACTGCGGCTTTCCTTGCCTTACTCCGCCCCCAGCGCGGCCAATGCACCATCCACAAAGGCGGTGCGCTCGGCCTTGGTGTGCTTTTCGCTGTCCTGCAGGGTCAACTCGTTGGCAGTCAGGGCATCGGCGGCTGCAGTGTCCAGCGCTACGCCGGGCAGGATGCCCGTGCCGACCTGCTGCACCTGCATGGCCGTGACCGCCGTCGTGCCGGCAGCCGTGTTCCATGGCGTGACGACGCCCAGTGTCTCGGTCAGGGCGTCCTCTCCCGCGCCGTTGGAGTAGAGCCACAGCGCGGCGCTCTTGGCGGCCTTCAGGCCGTCGGCGCTCGTCCCGGCATTGATGGCAATGCTGCCCACATCGGCTAGAACGGGGTAGTTCAACAGCCCCTCGGCATTGTAATCCTCGGCGGTCAGGTCGCTGTCGTCCAGCTGGCACTTGAACGGTACCAGCACCAGTCCGTTGCAGGTGTCTGCGCCGTACTCGGCCAGCAGGTCGGTCAGCTTGGCGCGGCGGAAGATCCCCTCCCCGCCGTCGGCGGCCATGTGATCCCATTCCAGCGTCACGGCGCTGTAGACGCCGTTCAGCGGGCCGGTCAGCGCGTCCGCCGTGTAGGTGCCGTCGGCGGCCAGCAGCGCCGCCGTGTAGCCGGACGCGCGGTCCAGCGGCGCGGAAAAGACACCGGTGGCCGTAAGGCTGCCGGGGCGTGCGTCGGGCAGGGTGTAGTCCGCGCCGCTCAGGGTCACCGTGGCGGCCTTCGGCTCGGCCATCCAGGCGGAGAGCGTCTCGACAAAGTCGCTCCACTCCTCCCAGTTTGCGGTCTGCAGGGCCGCCGCAGCGCCGTCGCCCAGCAAGGCGTTCAGCACATCGGCGCGCGCCCAGTAGCCGTACAGGCTGCGGCCCAGCGGCAGGGCATTGGCGTTCTCGGTAATACCGGCGCGGGCGGCAGCGGCGGCCAGCAGTGTGTCGCTCGTCACATCCAGCAGACTGCCGCCCGGCGCGTGGTCGGTCAGCAGCAGGTCCGCCGACGCGGCCTCGTCGGTCAGCGTCAGCACAACGCCCTGCGCCTCCGCGTAGGCCTGTGCCGCCGGGGCCAGCGAGGCCGAAGTGTAAACTTTCAGCGTCTGGGGCGCGGCAGCGGCGGCGGTTTCAATCGTAGCGGTGTTCTCGGCGGGCAGCGTCGCAGCACAGCCTGCCAGCAGCAGCGCGGGCAGAGCCAGCGCCGCAGATTTGATTTTTTGCATGAAGCAGTTTTCCCTCGCAAATGGTTGTAAAAATTCAGTCTATCCTTTATTATATAGGATAAGATGGTTTTTTTCTACACCTGTTTTATGTTATAATAAGAAAAATCGCAAAAATTTAAGGGAGCGTTTCTTTCTGTGACAGAAAAATTATACGAAGTAGATTCCTATGTGCAAAATTTCACCGCGCAGGTCGTAAGCTGCACCCCCGTGCCCGGCGGCTTTGCGGTGGTGCTGGACCGCACGGCCTTCTTCCCCGAGGGCGGCGGCCAGCCCTGTGACACCGGGCGGCTTGGCGGCGCACGGGTGCTGGCCGTGCATACCGACGGTGAGACCATCACCCACACGACGGACACACCGCTGACCGCGGGCGAGACCGTGGACGGCTGCCTGGACTGGCCCGCGCGGCTGGACGCCATGCAGCAGCACACCGGCGAGCATATCCTGAGCGGCGCGCTGCACCGGCTGTTCGGGGCCGAGAACGTGGGGTTCCACATCGGCAGCCCGTATGTGCGGATGGACACAAGCATCCCGCTGACGCAGGAACAGCTGGCACAGGCCGAGGCCGAGGCCAACGCCGCCGTGCGCGCGGACACGCCCGTACACTGCTGGGTGCCTGACCCGGAGACGCTGGCCCGCACCGACTACCGCAGCAAAAAGGAGCTGACCGGCGACGTGCGGCTGGTGGAGGCCGGCGGCGACTGCTGCGCCTGCTGCGGCACCCACCTGGCCCGCACCGGCGAGGTCGGGCTGATCAAAATCATCTCCTTCGCCCACTACAAGAGCGGGATGCGGCTGGCCGTGGCCTGCGGGCAGCGCGCTTACGACGCGGTAGCGGGCATCTGGGCCGACACCGAGGCCGCCGGGCGGCTGCTGTCCAGCCCTGTCGGCTCGCTGACGCCCGCTCTGGAACGGCTGCAAAACGGTGAGGCTGCCTTAAAGGCCCGGCTGGCCGCGCTGCAAAACACGCTGGCTGCCGCCTGCGCGGAGGCTGCTGCGCCCGGCACCCCTGCCGTCTTATGGGTGGACGGTGCCGACGGCGACGGCCTGCGCCGCGTGGCGATGGCAATCACCGCCAAAACAAACACCCCCTGCTGCACGCTGGGCCCGGGCGGGCAGGGCCTTGCCTACGCGCTGGCCGCTGCCCCCGGCGGCGATATGCGGGAAACCTGCAAGGCGCTGAACGCCGCCTATCAGGGCCGCGGCGGCGGCAAGCCCGGCTTCTGTCAGGGGAGTTTGGCGGAAGGCAGTTTTGAACAAGTCAAGGCGTTTTTGTTGAAAAGCCTTCTCCTTCGGGAGAAGGTGGCCGAGGCCCCGACCGAGGCCGGATGAGGGCAGAGCTTTCGAGACTGCCCGGCAGCGGGCAATACGGCAGACTCTCCCCTCATCAGTCCGCTTCGCGGACAGCTTCTCCCCCAAGGGAGAAGCCCTTACTCTACAACCACACAAGGAGACCTCATTATGCGCATGCGTTTTAAACCCTACGCACGGCCGGAGCTGCTGGCCTGCGATTTCCATGTCCACGAGCCGCTGACTCACGGCGGCCACTGGCATGAGCTTTACGCCCGGCCCGGCCAGCCGTGGCATCTTGAGCTTGGCTGCGGCAAGGGCGGCTTTCTGGCCCAGATTGCCCCGGCCCACCCGGACATCAACTATTTAGGCATCGACATCACCGACAAGGTGCTGATTTTGGCCAAGCGCAAGGTCGAGGCAGCCTACGCCGCGCGCGGGATTCCCGCCGACAACGTGAAAATTGCCAGCCTTGACATTGAGCGCCTCGGCAATGCCTTCACGCCGGAGGACCGTGTTTCGCGCATCTACATCAATTTCTGCAACCCGTGGAGCAAGAATGCGGGCAGCAACAAGCACCGCCTGACCCACCCGCGCCAGCTTTTGCAGTACCGCCAACTGATGGACGAGGGTGCGGAGATCTGGTTCAAGACCGACGACGACGACCTGTTCCGCGACAGCCTTTCCTACTTCCCCGCCGCCGGGTTTGAGATCACCTGGCAGACCTTCGACCTGCACAAAAACGAGCCGGACTGGAACCTGCGCACCGAGCATGAGGGCATGTTCAGCGAGCAGGGCATCCCCATCAAGGCGCTGATCGCCCGCAAGGGACCCGACAGCACCGTGACCTGGGTGGAGCCGAAGGCGCTGGCCAAACAGCAGGAGGCCGAAGATGACGCCGACTGAATTTGCCGTTAAAACGCTGTATTGGTTCTTCCTGTATGGCTTCATCGGTTGGGGCGTCGAGGTCGTCTATGCCGCCATCAAGACGCACAAGCTCGTCAACCGCGGGTTCCTCTGCGGGCCGATCTGCCCGATCTACGGCTTTGGCATGGTGGGGCTGATCTACAGCGTCAGCCTGATCCCGATGCCGGACAGCGGCAGCATGAGCGCGGTTGCCATCTTTTTCATCGGCATGATCCTGACCACCGCCATCGAGCTGGTCGGCGGCTGGGCACTGTTTAAAATCTACCACATCCGCTGGTGGGACTACTCCAACATGAAGTTCAACCTCGGCGGGTACATCTGCCCGCAGTTCTCGCTGCTGTGGGGGCTGGGCAGCGTGCTGATGATCAAGGTCGTCCACCCGCTCTTAGCCCGCGGCTCCAGCCCGATGCCGTTCAACATCATGCTGATCGTGGACGTTGTGCTGTTGGTTTTGTTTGTTGTGGACGTTGCGGCCTCCACCGCCGCGGCCATTGGCCTGAACAAGTACCTGCGCGAAATTGACGAGCTGCGCGCCAAGCTGCGCGTGACCAGCGACAAGCTGACCACCGTGCTGGGCACCGGTGCCATGACCGCCGACACGATTCTGGACGAGCAGAAGCTGCAGCTGGCCCTGGCCAAGCTGGAGGGCCGCGAGAACGCCGACGTGCTGCGCGCCGAGCTGACGATCCGTGCGGCTGCCCTGCGCGAGAAGCTGACCGCCGCCGAGCACGACCACCTTGGTACCCGCCGTCTGCTGCGCGCCTTCCCTGACATGAAGAGCCTGAACTACGCGGACACGCTGGCCGCGACCCGCGCCGCCATGCTCCGCCTGCGGGAGCTGGCTGCTGCCGCGAAGGACGCCGCCAGAGAGACCGCCGCCAACGCGAAGAAGAAAATCAAGAAGGCGTAATATTTTATCTTATCAACAAAGCCGCCCGGGTTTGTGGAAAACCCGGGCGGCTGTTTTGTATGTATGCAGGGGCCGGGCATACCCGGCCCCGCCGTGTAAGGCTAACGGGCGCTGGCAGGAAGGCCGCGGGCCGCATATATGCGGCCCCTACCCTCTGCCCCTCACACCTTCTTCTTATCAAATGCGATCTGCAGCACCAGCCAGGCCGCGACGAGGCAGACCACCGAGATCAGCCCCAGCATCTGCCAGGAGTGGGTCAGGTTTTCCACCGTGGCGTCGTACATCGGGCCGTCCAGACCGGCCTGCAGCCAGGCCATACGGCTGTTCAGGTCGGTGGATGCGCCCAGCGCACCCATACCCCAGCGGCAGACGATGATGTTGGAGATCGTCGCCGCCGCGCCCGTCACGGTGAACATGATGTTGCTGAAAACGACCTGCCCGATCATAAGCACCAGCACGGCCAGTATCGCGCTCTCGCCGCTGGTGAACAGCGCCGAGATCAGCAGGCCGATGCAGCTGGACGAGAACATCGTCAGCAAAACCGTGATAAAGATTTCAATATCCGTTTCCAGCAGCAGGTGGTTCTGCGGCACATGCACGATGGAAACAAAGCCCAAGGCCAGGATAGCCGCCTGCAAAACCTCGACCAGCAGCAGCACCGCCGCCTTGCTCAGCACGACTGCGGGCAGGCTGACGCCGACGGATGCCTCGCGCAGGATGATCTCGCGTTCCCTGCAGATCTCGCGGTAGGAGTTCAGCGTGCCCATAAACGTCGCCATAGCGGCTAAAACAAAGAGCGCCGTCCGGCTGCCGATGTTGACAAGGTTCGAGGTAAAGCAGTTCGGGTCCGCCGTCAGCTTGACGACCAGCACCATGAACGGCGACTGCAGCGTCAGGCTGGCCAGCAGCAGCTTATCGTTCCAGATCAGCTGTAAATTGCGTTCAACCAGAACCACGAACTGGCGCAGGAATTTCAAAAATTTTACTGGCTGCATCGTTTGTCTGCCTCCTGCGCTGCCTCCGGGCAGACCGCCAGCAGGCGGTTGAACTCGGGGGTCGTAAAGTATTTTTCACGGTAGTGCTCGATCTGCGCGGGGTCGCGCAGCTTTTCAAAAATGTCGCTCGTCATCTCAACGTCAAAGTAGTCGTTCAGCTTTTCGGGCGCACCGTAGTAGCACAGCACGCCGCCGACGCCCAAAAACGCGATTTTGTCGCAGAGGTTGATGTTGGACATATTGTGGGTGACCATCAGCACCGTGCAGTTCTGGTGGCTCAGGCGGCGGCACAGCTCCATCATGCTGCGGTCCAAATCGGGCGAAAGGCCGCTCGTCGGTTCGTCCAGGATCAGCAAACGCGGGTTCGCCAGCAGCTCCATGGCGATGGAAACACGCTTTTTCTGGCCGCCGGACAGCTTGGAGATAAATGTCTTTTCACGCCCCTGCAGATCGACAGCCTCAATGGCGTGGGCCACGGCGGCAGCGATCTCGGCGCGGGTCGCATCGTGGGCAATGCGCAGCTTGGCCGTGTAGGTCAGGCTCTGCTCCACAGTCAGGTTGTCGTGCATGATGTCCTTCTGCGGCACGTAACCGAGCGCGGCCTCAAAGGCGTTGCGGTTGGAGCGGGTGTCCAGCCCGTCAAACTTCACGCTGCCCGCCGTGCAGGGGGCCGTGCCCGTGATGCAGGTCAGCAGGCTAGACTTGCCCGTGCCGGAGCCGCCCACCAGTACGACAAAGCTGTTGGGCTCGACCTGCAGGCTTGTGCCGTCCACGATGTTCAGCGGCTTGCCGGTGTTGGCATCTTTAACCGTTTTGTATACATTTACAAGTTGTATGCTTATACCGCTCTGGTGGGCATGATAGTGGAGCATCCCGCCCGTGAAGGCAAAAACCTGCGCAGGCACGTTGATGACCGCGCCGTTGCGCAGCACCGTGCGGGTCACGCGGACGCCGTCCACATAGGTACCGTTCGTCGAGCCGAGGTCATGCAGCTCGTAGTGGCCGTCCTTGTACAAAATCTCGCAGTGATGGCGGGAGACGCGGTCATTGACGAGCTTGATGTCGCAGTCGTCGCCGCGCCCGATGAGTACGCGGCGCTTGCGGCGGATGTCTGTCTCGCGCAGGACGGCGTCGGTGGTCTGCTCCTTTTTCGGGGCCATACCGTCGCCCTGCACGCTGGTGATCTCCTCGACGCGGAAGGCGATCTCCTGCGTGTCCGCGTCGCCGTCGGTGTTCAGGCCGACGACGTCGCCGCTCTGCAAAATACTCGTCTCGCCGGGCTCCAGATAGCGGTTGTTGTACCAGGTGCGGTAGTCGCTGCCGCCGTCGGTGACGCCCCACTGACCGTTCGCAAAGCTGACGGTGAACTGGTGGTCGCCGACGTTGTTGCGGCGCAGCACGTACTCGCACTGGGCGCTGCGCCCAAAGCGGTAGCTGCCCGCGGGCAGCGTGATGCGCTGCTTATTGCGCAGCTCGGTGATCAAAATTACGATCTCGCTCGTCATGGCGCGCCCCCTTACCAGTGGAACTCCGCGCCGCAGAACGGCACAAATTTCATCGCTGCACCGCCCATGCGCAACGTCTCGCCGCCGGTGAGCGGCTGGGGCGTGAGCACCGCGTCCCCGCCCAGATAGCACAGCTCCTGCGACGAGCCGGGCAATAGGGTGAAGGCAGACTTTTCCTCATCGTAGACCAGCACCGCCCGGCGGGTGCTCAGCGGGGCGTCGGCGCTCAGGGTCACAGGCGTGCCGTCGGCGTCCAGTCCCAGGAAGCTGCGGCCCACACCCAGACGCAGATCGCGCCCCTTTGCCGGGCCGTCCAGCACAACGAGCCACCCCGTAACCGGCCCTGCCGGGGCCGCTGTCTCCACCGCAGCGGGCTGCTCGGCCTCGCCCGTGCGGACGATGGAACGATCCCTGAGCAGGTCGGTGTTGCAGTAGGGGCATTCCGGGTATTTGTCACTGTCGTAGAAGTGACCGTTTTCGCATTTTGTCAGTTTCATGGTGAAGTGGCTCCTTTGGGAGGGGGTGAACGGTTGGTTGGTGTGAGGCGGCACGTTGGCGGCAGTTGGCCGGGAGGTGGCGGAGGGGTCAAGACCCCTCCCTACGGAATGAGCCATAAAAGGGATATGGCGGTAAGTGGCGGGCCGGGCATGCCCGGCCCCTACGGGGTGGCGTGGAGGGGTGAGGACGAGAGGGGCAAGGGAGGGCGGCAGCCCTCCCCTTCCAAGTTGGCGGGTGGTTGACCGGGAACGGGCAGCCACGCAAGGCCCGTCGGAATCCCCCAGTCCGCTAACGCGGCCAGCCCCCTTTGACAAGGGGGCCTCTACCTCACCCCTGCGGGGGTTCGGGGGAACTCCCGAGTTTAAGGTGGAGGAAGGGGCGGGGGCGTTAAGAACGAAAAGTAATACTGCTTTCGTTTAGCCCCCGCCCCTTCCGACCTCCGCTTTGGGGGTCTTGGGGGCGTGCAGCCCCCAAGTCGCGGGTCCGCTGCGTCGAAACAGCGGCAGTTTTCTTTGGTTCTTTCTTTTGCTGCCAAAAGAAAGAACAACCTTCCGGGAGACTGCCGTTAATCTCACAGCACCAGCCTGACCGTAGTCTTACCGATCCGCAGCGTATCATTGTTCTGCAAACGGTGTTCGCCGTCGATGCGCTCACCGTTGACGTAGACCTTGGCCCGGTCAGAGAGCGGCTGCACGAGCAGCGCGTCCCCCTGTGCGGCCAACACACAATGCTGCGGGGAGACCTTGCGGTCCGGCAGACAGAGGTCACACTGCGCGGCGTCGCTGCCGATAATCAAACTGCTTTCCACCATGCCGGCCCAGCGGCTCTCGGCAATCGAGGAGCGCTGGCTCCAAAACAGCGTGACCCAGCGGCGGGGCAAGGCGTCCGGTTCCCCCGCACCGGCCAGCAGATGCTCGGCCTCGGCCTCCTGCTCGGCGGCGCGGTCCCGGCGGCGCACGCCCCACCAGCTGCCCAGCAGCACCAGCAGCAGCACCGCCGCAATCAGCAGCGGTCCCCGGAACCGGGCAAAATAAAAGGCTCTGTCCCGCGGCCAGACGACCACCTTGAACGTGGCTGTGTCGCGGCTGCTGCTGACGTTGGCCGCGCTCATCTTGCCGGACACCCGGTTCAGCGCTACCGTGTAGTCGCCTTTGTAGAGCGGCTCGATTTCCAGATCCGCCGTGCGGGCATCCTCGCTGATCGTCACGGATTTGACCTGCACGCGCCAGTTCCATATATCTTTGCTCCGCACCTCATAAAGCTGCGGTTTGTTCGCGTTCTCGTTGATGGGCTGGTTGAAGGTCAGGCGCAGCTTGTCGCGGCGCAGCGTCTCGACCTTCGTCACCTGGGGCTTGGCCAGACGGTAGCCCATGTAGACGGTCTGGCTGCTCCTGATGGCGCTGCCCAGCTGCGGCATGGCCAGCGTCAGTGTCTCAAGGCGCTCACCGTAGAGGCTTTCGGGCACCTCTGTCTTGATTTCCAGCGCTGTGGCGAGGTATTCTTGCTTTTTCTTCAGCTCGTCGCCCAGTGTCGAGGCTTCGCACAAAACCAGTCTGCCGTCGGCGGCGCTTTCCAGCGTCTCAAACGCGCCCGGCCTGTCGGTCATCAGGTAGATGTACGCCGCCATACCGATCTGGTCGCTCACGTCGCTGGCCAGCGTTGCAAACAGGGCCATATTCGTCAGCACCTGCCCGGCGTCGGTCACGATCATGGCCGCCTTGCGGGGGGCCAGCGCCTGATAGTCGCTCTGCATCTCACTGTAGACCGCCGAAATCAGCCGGGCCGTGTCCATGCTGCCCTCGACCTGCTTGATGCTGCCCAGCGTCTTGTACATCAGGTTCTTGTCCGACGTTGCCGGCAGCACGCACTCGGTACTGCCTGCCGTCGTGTACAGCATCAGCTGGTCATCGTCGCCCATCGCGTTGATGAGCTTGCGCACCCCGCCGAGCATCGTATAAAATTCCGATGGTTCGATGCTTTTGCTGTTGTCCAGCGCCAGAATGTAGCAGATCGGGTCGCTGGCCGCCGCCACAGAGCGGACCTCCAGCCTGCGGTCCCCGAGCGTCAGCTCCGGGCCTGCCGCCTGCACCTTGATGGGTGAGTAGGAGTTGCCGTTCCCGTCCAATGCGTAAAAGTAGACGTCCAGCTCCGGCACATTGACATAGACCTGCTCCATCTTGAAGCTGCCCGCGCCCGACATGCCGACGGTGGTTTCCGCCGCCGCGCCGAACGCGCCCAGCGCTGCCAGCAGCAGCACCAGCAGCGTGCAGAGCCAGAGTTTATGCTGTCTCATGGGGTCCTCCCCTCGTGTGGTCAATCACCGATTTTTCTATGCAGGGCGCGCAGCGCCATGATGGCCTTGCGGCGGCGCTTCGTTTGGGCCTTTGCGGTTTTTTGCGGGGCGGGGGCTGCCGGGGCCCTCGGGCGGGTCATCGGCGCGGGGACCACACTGCCGCTCTCCTCGTCGTCCTCATCGGCCAGCGTGATGCTGGGCATCAGGGGGCGGTGCGGGGTGGGCGGGGGCGGCGTGCCCTCGTCCAGGATCGGCTCTCCCTGCTGGCGCAGGATCGGGTAGGAGAAGATCGCGCCGGGAATCTCCACTTCCTCATGGGTGTCGCCGGGCTGGGGAGTTGGGGTGGTGTCAAAATAATCCGGCGACGGCGTGACGACCGTGTTCGTCCGCGGCTCCTCGTCGTCCAGGCCGGGCGCTACAACGCGGTTCGCGTCCGGGGCGGGCGGCTCCTCCGCGGGGGCTTCCTCGCTGCCGCGCAGCGCAGATGCCGCTGCATCGACCTTATTGGCCGACAGATCCAGCCGCGGTTCGGCATCCGCCTCGGCCAGCTCCTCCTTATGGGGGACCAGCGGGGCGTTCTGGCTGGCGTACTCCTGCGTTTTTTGCAGTTCCTCGATCATTTTTGCCAGATAGTCCATCATCTCGCCGCGGGTCTTTTCCATCTCCGAGATGCGGCTCTTTAGATCCTGCAGCCGCAGACGGTGGGCGTTCTGGATCTCGCGCGTTTCGTCGGTGGCGGACTGCACCATCTTGCGGGCCTGGGCAATGGCCTGCTCACGCGCAAGCTGGTCGATGGCTTCGGCCTTGAGGTTCGTGTCCTTCAAAATCTGGTCCGCATCGTCCCGGGCCTGCTGGCGGATGCGCGCAGCCTCGGCCTCGGCGTCGGCAATGACCTTATCACGGTCCGCGATGACCTGCTGGCGGGCCTGGTCATGGGCGCGGCCCTTGACGCGCAGCGCGGAGTTTGCCTCCTCGCAGCGCTCGGTCAGCTCCTTATTTTCCCGCGTCAGGTCGCTGTTTTTCAGGCGCAGCATATCGACCTGGTTCGTCAGCGAATGGCTGCGCTCCTTCACGGTGGAGAACTGCGTTTCGAGATTGGCGCGGTAGCTTTGCAGCTTGTCCACCTGCCCGGCCAGCGTGGCGTTCTGGGTCGAGAGGGTCTGGTTCTGCATGACCAGTCCCTGGGCGTGGCGGCGCAGGGCGTCGTTCTCCTGCCGGAGCGTGCGCAGCTCCGACGTCATGGCGGTCAGGTGCTGCTCATAATCGGCGCAGAGGTCCTCCATGGCCTGATGCACGTCCTCCGGCTCATAGCCGCCAAAGCGCGCCTTGCGCATGCCGCTCTGCTCTATGTAATTGTCGATGTCGATTTTGGGCATTGGTAACTTCTCCCAACTAAAATTTACATATACTCCATTTTATTATAGAGCAAGATGTGACGTAAAGCAAGGGAAAAGGCAAAAAAGACGCTGCTTTGCCGCACACAAAAAAACCGCCCGCTCCATGGCGGAGCGGGCGGCGAAAAGCCTAATGATTCAGTTCAAATCAAGCGTTGGCCTGGGAAGCAGCAACAGCGCAGGCGACGGTCATACCGACCATCGGGTTGTTGCCGGCGCCGATCAGACCCATCATCTCGACGTGAGCCGGGACGGAGGAGGAGCCAGCGAACTGGGCATCACCGTGCATACGGCCCATGGAGTCGGTCAGGCCGTAGGAGGCAGGGCCGGCAGCGACGTTGTCGGGATGCAGGGTACGGCCCGTGCCGCCGCCGGAAGCGACGGAGAAGTACTTCTTGCCGTTCTCGATAGCCCACTTCTTGTAGGTACCGGCGACCAGATGCTGGAAGCGGGTGGGGTTGGTGGAGTTACCGGTGATGGAAACCTCAACGCCCTCAGCCTTCATGATGGCAACGCCCTCCAGAACGTCGTTGGCGCCGTAGCACTTGACAGCAGCGCGCTCGCCGTCGGAGTAGGGGATGGTCTCGACGACCTTGAGCTCGCCAGTGGCGAAGTCATAGTCGGTCTTGACGTAAGTGAAGCCGTTGATACGGCTGATGATCTGGGCAGCGTCCTTGCCCAGGCCGTTCAGGATGACGCGCAGGGGCTCCTTGCGGACCTTGTTGGCGGTACGGGCAATGCCGATAGCGCCCTCAGCGGCGGCGAAGGACTCGTGGCCGGCCAGGAAGGCGAAGCAATGGGTGTCCTCATGCAGCAGCATGGCACCCAGGTTGCCGTGGCCCAGACCGACCTTGCGCTGCTCAGCGACAGAGCCGGGGATGGTGAAGGCCTCGAGACCCTCGCCGATGGCAGCTGCACAGTCGGCAGCGCTCTTCAGGCCGCGCTTAACGGCAATAGCGGTGCCCAGGGTGTATGCCCAGACAGCATTGTCGAAGCAGATGGGCTGGATGCCGCGGATGATCTTATCGCAGTCGATGCCCTTGGCCAGCAGCATCTCGTTGCAGGCGTCGAGGCTCTCCAGACCGTTGGCCTTCAGGCAGGCCTCGATCTTGGGCATACGGCGATTCTGGGATTCAAAAGTTGCCATAATCTATGTTCCTCCCTCTCTTATTCTTCACGCGGGTCGATGTACTTGACAGCGCCCTGCTCGGCAGAGAAGCGGCCGTAGGTGCCGATGTTCTTCTCGTAGGCTTCCTTCGGGTCCTTGCCGTGACGGATGTCCTCCATCATCTTGCCCAGACGGACGAACTGATAGCCGATGACCTGGTTGTCCTTGTCCAGAGCGGTCTTGAGGATGTAGCCCTCGGTCAGCTCCAGATAGCGGACGCCCTTGGCCTTGGTGGAGAAAATGGTACCGGTCATGGAACGCAGGCCCTTGCCCAGGTCGTCCAGACCAGCGCCGACAGGCAGGCCGTTCTCGGAGAAAGCGGTCTGGCTGCGGCCGTAGACGATCTGCAGGAACAGCTCACGCATAGCAACGTTGATAGCGTCGCAGACGAGGTCGGTGTTCAGAGCCTCCAGAATGGTCTTGCCGGGCAGGATCTCGCCTGCCATAGCGGCAGAGTGGGTCATGCCGGAGCAGCCGATGGTCTCAACGAGGGCCTCCTCGATGATGCCGTTCTTGATGTTCAGGCTCAGCTTGCAGGTACCCTGCTGGGGAGCACACCAGCCCACACCATGGGTGTAGCCGCTGATATCCTCAATTTTATACGCCTTGACCCACTGGCCCTCTTCGGGGATGGGCGCGGGACCGTGCTTGGGTCCTTTTGTGATCGGGCACATTGCGTTGACCTGTGCGGAGTATTCGATCATAATTTTCTCTCCTTTGCATATTGTTAGGCTTTTCACAGCTATCTTTATTATAAAGGGTCGAATCCTGTTTTTCAAGATGTTAGTTTATGCTAACCTTTTGTTTTTTCGCATTTTGTGCCCCCGGGCGGCATAGCGGGCAGCGAAACCGCATGGCGCAGTTGGGAGAGAGGCGTGCGGAGTGTAGGGGCCGATGCTCGCATCGGCCCGCAGCACACGGGAATGTGCCGGGTCGTGATAAAGCGGCAAAAGCCCCTCCGGCCTCGTTTCACTCGGCCACCTCCCCGCTGTGCGAGGAGGCTTTCTCGCGGGCACAGCCCGCGCAAAAAGGCTCCCCACCACGTGGGGAGCTGGCCGAGCCTGCGAGGCCTGAGGGGCTTTGCCGCCTTGCCGTTGCCTCGCCACACAAAAAAGCGCCGCCCTTTTCCCCAAGAGCGGCACTTCCCTATTCAAAACCGTTCAGTACAAAAAGCCAAAAATCACCCGCGACACTGCGCCGCAAACTGCCATCATCACAACGGCGGCAAGGATGGGCGGCAGCCATTGCCGGGCCAGACCGGGGTGATCCGCCGGGGCGTCGGGCTTCGCCTTTTTGCCATACTTTACCGGGGTCTTTTCCGCCGCGGCATCCCCTTTCTCCGGCAGACAGAACACCTGCAAAAGCGCGAAAAGCAGCATAATTTCCGGGAAGATCATCGACACGCGAATCGAAATGACCGCATGGGCCAGGTAGCTGACCAGCGCCAGCGTGACGGGCGCTACGCCGGGGCGAAGCCAGTTCTGCGCGGCCCTGCGCAGGTGCGCAATGACAAACCACAGCCACGCCGCCAGCCCGGCAGCGCCGGTGGTCAGCAGCAGCTCCAGATATTCGTTGTGGGCGGCATAGAACGTTTTCATCCGGTCCGTGATGCCCGCGCCCGCCCAATCGGCCACCGCCGTGTGCATCATGCCGGGGCCGACGCCCAGCAGCTTGCGCCAAACGGGCTGCGCCAGCCAGCTTTCCACCGTGATGCGCCAGGCCGTGCCGCGGTAGGTGCCCCAATTGTCATTGAAGATCAGCACATCGTCCAGGCGGCCCAGACTCGGGAAGCCCGGCACACAATTGGCCAGCAGCGTCAGCACCGCCGCACCGGCGACGATGCCTCCCGCCAGCACGCGGCCCGGCCTATACAGCGGCAGCTCCCGCCCGCGCAGGCCAAAATACAGCGCGGCCCAGACCACAAGGCAGACCACAAACCCGCGCTGCGCCACATGGCCCAGCGCCGCCAGCATCGGCTTGCCGCCCTGGGTGTAGACGTGGGTGCGCATATACTGCATCCATCCGGCGTGGAAGAAGAAGAACGCCCCGATGACCGCCAGCCGCCGCAGCGTGCGGGTCGTAAAATTTTTCTGGCAGATCAGCACGAGCGCCGCCACGCCGACGCCGAGCATCAGCCCCTCGGCATCCACCACGGCCAGCGCCAGCCCGCCGAAAAATGCCGGAATGCCGTAAAATACCGTGTGCCGCAGCCCGCGCGCGACGAGGAACGCATAGAACACAAGCGGCAGCGCAAACGCCATGAACCCGGAGCAGAAGTTTTTCTGTCCCAGCGTCGAGAAAAACTGCGCGCGCTCGACAACTGCCGTGTCCACATACGTGCCGATGAGGTCGATATTAAAGATGTTGAGCACATACAGCACCGTGACCAGCGCCGTCGTGACGCCGACGCAGAACGTCAGCCCGTTCAGAATTTTCTGCGGCGCAAACGCGCGGACAGCCAGATACCCCGCCGCCGTGAACAGCACCATCATACAGCCGCCGTAGTAGCCGCCAAGCCCCCAGAACGAGGCCCCCGGCGAGAGGGAGAGCACGGTGGACACCACGCCCGACGCCGTGACCGCGCCCAGCGCCCAAAGTGCAGGGTCGGCTTTCCACGGCAGGCGGCCCGGATCCGGCCTTGCGCCGACACAGGCCAGCGCGCCGAGCCAGAGCGCGAACGCCCAGCTCAGGGTGCAGATGCCGGTGAATTTGACAACGCCGAGGTTGGAGAATTTATCGATATACAGCGGGAACACGCAGAGCGCGGCCAGCAGAAACGCCGTGGCCGAGCGCGCGGCCAGCTTGCGCAGTTGTTGGGATTGGGTCATAGAAAGCCTCTTGAAATACATACTTTGTTAGCGGAGCCGCTATGTAGGGGCCGCACATGTGCGGCCCGCCGCCTAACGGAAAACGCCCATCTGCAGGAAGGCCGCGGGCCGGGCATGCCCGGCCCCTACATGTCTCCCGGCAACACCATATTTTACCCCGTGCCACGCAAAATTTCAACCATTCTCCACAGGTTTTACAAGACTGACACAAATCAGCCCCGCTGCGGCACAGATCCCGGCCAGCCAGTGCCGGGCGGCCAGGGGCAGGGCCTGCGCACCGATATAGCTCAAAATGCTGCCGCCGCTCATGCCCAAAGCAATAAAACCGTAGTTCACCCCGGCGTGGGGCAGGCCGAACAGGTCGGTGTTGAAGGACGGCTGTACCGCCGCGCCGCCCGAGTAGAAAAACGTGAGCACCGCGTAGGCCGCCAGCACCCACCACTGCCCCGCAAACGCGAACCACGCACTGCCCGCGGCCAGGCCGAGATACACCGCGTACAGCACCGGCTTGCGGCCCAGCCTGTCACTGACAGCAGGCAGCAGCATCCGCCCCGCTGCGCTGGCCGCCGACCCCAGCACGATGCTGTACGGCGCGGCGGACTCAGGCAGACCGCGCTCGGCTGCGATTTTGAAAATTTCCGGGCTGAACAGCAGCACCGCCGGGGCCGACAGCGCCACCGCCGCCGCGCACAGCTTATACTGCGGCGTGCGGAGCATCTGTTTATAATCAAGTCCCGGCTGCGGCGGGCCGCTCTGCGCTTTGGGCGGCGGGTCCTGCAAAATCAGCGTCCCCGCGCCGCAGACGACGAGCATAACCGCCCCTAACGCGGCAAAGCAGACCCGGATGCCCCACGCCCCGCCGACACCCCTGACGAACACCGTAAAAAACGCGCCGGACAGCCCCATGGCGACGCCCGCCACGCCGGTGGCCCAGCCCTTTTTGTCCTGATACCACTTCTGCGCACACGCCAGCACCGCCGGGGCTAAAAACGCGCTGCCCAGCCCCGCGGGCACGCTGTAGACGACGAGAAACAGCGCGGCGTTCGCGGGCGGCACGAGCGCCGCCGCAAAGAACCCGCCCGCCAGCAGCGCCGTGCCCCACAGCCCGGCAAACCGCGGGCCGCGGGCGTCCTGCAAAAGCCCGCCCACTGCGCAGCCGACACCGTAGGCCGCAACAAGCACCGCGAACGCCAGCATGGCCTGCCCGCGGGAAAACCCGTACCCCTGCATGACAGGCTGCTGGAACACGCCCCACGCCGCCGGGATGCCGGTGAGCAGCTGCGCCGCCGCCCCTGCCGCCAGAATGTACGGCCCGCGATTTTGTTTTGGCACAGGTATCCCCTCCCCTTTTCGGGTTAGTATACCCGGTTTGGATTGACAAAATGCAGCGCAAAAGGTATCATTATAAAGTATATAAAAGCAAAGAGCCTTCCCCCCTCAGGGGAAGCCATTATACAGTATAAGGAGAATACCATGAAAACTCAGCCTTTAAAAGGTATGCGTGATCTGCTCCCGCGGGAGCAGGCGTTGCGTGACTATATCCAGGGCCAGATTTTGGCCACCTACCGCGCCGCCGGTTTCCAGCGCATCTCCACCCCCATTCTGGAGGACATGGAGAATCTGGACAAGAGCGACGGCGGCGATAACCTGAACCTGATCTTCAAGGTCCTCAAGCGCGGCGACAAGCTCGAGCATGCGCTGGCAAGCGGCGACGAGAAGCAGCTGTCCGATATGGGTCTGCGCTATGACCTGACCCTGCCGCTGTCCCGCTACTACGCGGCCAACCGCAACGAGCTGCCCAGCCCGTTCAAGGTCATCCAAACGGACCGCGTCTACCGCGCCGAGCGCCCGCAGAAGGGCCGACTGCGCGAGTTCGTCCAGTGCGACATCGACATTCTGGGCGACTCCTCCCCCAACGCCGAGGTCGAGCTGATCGACGTGACCGCCCGCGCCCTGCTGAAGATTGGCTTCACCGGCTTCACCGTCAACATCAATGACCGCCGCATCCTGCGCGCGATGCTCGAGAAGATGGGCTTTGCCGCTGACCAGCTGGACTCCGTCTGCATCAGCTTTGACAAGATGGACAAGATCGGTGCGGACGGCGTTAAGGCCGAGCTGACCGAGAAGGGCTTTGCCGCCGAGGCCGTGCAGGCGCTGGACGACTTCCTGCGCGCGGGCGATTTCAGCCTGGACACCGTCGCCGCCAGGGTCGACGACGAGGCGCTGACCGCCGACCTGCGCTATGTCATCGCCGCCAGCGAGAAGGTCGCGGGCGGGCGCTACGGCATTGCCTACGCCCCCAGCCTCGTGCGCGGGCAGGGCTACTACACCGGCATGGTGTTTGAGGTCACCTGCCCGCAGTTCAGCGGGGCCGTGGCCGGCGGCGGACGCTACGACAACATGGTCGGCAAGTTCATCGGCCAGCAGGTGCCCGCCGTGGGCTTCTCCATCGGATTCGAGCGCGTCTGCGGCATTTTGCTGGAGCAGGGCTACCAGATCCCCGGCGCGAAGCCGAAGATGGCGCTGCTCTACCTGAAGGACGCCGATTTTGCCGCCGTGCTGGCCAAGGCCGAATCCTTACGCGCCGACTACGACGTGACCGTGCTGCCCCAGGCGAAGAAGCTGGGCAAGCAGTTCGGCACGCTGGAGGCCGCGGGCTACAACGCCGTTGCCTTTGCAGACAACGACGACGTGAAGCTGCTTGGGCAGAAGGCCGAATAATTGCCGTAAAATTTGTGGGATGTGCCGAAAGTACGGTACATCCCACTTTTTTGTATTTGCTTTGTAACACACAGGGCGCGTTTTCCGTGTTATATTGGTGAAAAGGGAAATACAGGATGCCTTCCCCCTTGGGGGAAGGTGGCCGAGGCCCCGTCCGAGGCCGGATGAGGGGCGAGCTTACCGCTATTGCCCGCAAACGGCTTAGTATCGCAGGGTCCGCCCTCATCAGTCAGTGGTCGGGGCCACTGACAGCTTCCCCCGAGGGGGAAGCCTTTACAAAGGAAAGGAGCATCCAACCATGAAAAAACGCATCGTCCGTATCACCGCTGCCCTGTGCGCCGCCGCACTGCTGGCGGGCTGCGGCAGCATCAGCAGCAAAGACGGCGGTTACTACACCACCGAGGCCGCCGCGCAGGAAAGCTACAATTACGACAGCGCCGCGGGCAGTGTGGACAGCGGCCTTGTGCCGGAGAACGCCGCCGAGGCCGCCACCGACGAGACCGCACAGAAAATTATTTACAACGCCAGTCTGTCGATGGAGTCCACCGACTTTGACACGACCCGCGAGGCCCTGATGACCGCCGTCGAGGCCAACGGCGCATGGCTGGAATCCACAAGCCTGTACGGCACCGAGAAGGACCATGACCGTACCGCCGACTACACCGTGCGGGTGCCGGTGGGCAGCTACCGCGCGTTTCTGGCCGCCGTGGGCGACGCGGGCAGCGTGCTCAACATCAGCGAGAGCGCCGAGAACATCACGAGCAGCTACATAGACGTGCAGGCGCGGCTGTCCGCGCTGGAGGCCCAGCGGGACCGCCTGAACGCGCTGGCTGACCAGGCCGAGACGACGGCGGATTTATTGGAGATCGAGAGCCAGCTCTCCGACGTGCAGTACCAGCTGGAAAACTACACCCGCCAGCTGCGCAGCATGGACCAGCAGGTCAGTTACTCCACCGTGGACATCTACCTGCGGGAGGTCGCCACCCTGACCCCCACCGGCGTGACCTTCGGTGAGCGGATCGCCGACGCCTTCGGCGGCGGCTGGGATGCCTTTGTCGGGTTCCTGCAGGGTCTGGTCATCGCGCTGGTCTACCTGTGGCCGGTGCTGCTGATCGCAGTGGCCGTGGTGTTCATCCTGCGCAAGGTCTGGAAAAAGCGGCCCAAGAAGGAAAAGCTGCCCAAGCCCGCGCAGACACCCTCGCCCGCCGAGTACCCGGTGAAGCCGGGCGACGAGCCAAAGCCGAAATATTGACAGAAAACACAAAACCTGCCCAGCCGCGTGATATGCGGTTGGGCAGGTTTTTATCTTTGTGTGCGGTAGGGGCGAGGCATGCCTCGCCCTGCACCTACCTGCAAAAGGGGATCCTGCGGGCAGGCTGCGGGCCGGACATGTCCGGCCCCTACAGCGCTATTACTTCTGACTTAGTCCTTCAGCGTCAGCGCGATGCTCAGATCCTTGAGCTGCTGCTCATCGACGACGTCGGGGGCACCGCTCATCGGCTCACCGGCGTTCTGCACCTTCGGGAAGGCGATGACGTCGCGGATGGAGTCCTTCTTGAGCATCAGCATGACCATGCGGTCCAGGCCGTAGGCCATACCGCCGTGCGGCGGCGCACCGAACTTGTAGGCGTCCATCAGGAAGCCGAAGCTCTCGCGGGCCTTCTCCTCGGTAAAGCCGAGGGCGTGGAACATGCGATCCTGCAATGCGGGATCATTGATACGCATCGAGCCGCCGCCCATCTCGACACCGTTCAGTACGATGTCGTAGGCCACGGCATGGCAGGCACCCGGGTCGCTCTCGACCTTGTCCAGGTCCTCGGCCTTGGGCAGGGTGAACGGGTGGTGCATGGCCATCCAGCGGCCCTCCTGCTCACTGTACTCAAACAGCGGGAAGTCCACGACCCACAGGAAGTTGAACTTGTCGGGGTCGATCAGGCCGTGCTTGCGGGCGATGTCCAGACGGACCTGACCCAGTGCGGTGCAGGCCTTGACCCAGTCGGTGTCGCTGACCAGCAGCAGCACGTCACCGGTCTCGGCGTTCAGCGCGGCGTACAGGGCGGCCTTCTCGGCGTCTGTCAGGAATTTTTCAAAGCTGGAGGACGTGCCGTCGGCGGTCAGGCGGCTGTAGGCCAGACCCTTGGCGCCGTAGGTCTTGGCGACCTCGCCGAGCTTGTCGATGTTCTTGCGGGAGAGCTTGTCGGCCAGACCCTTGGCGTTGATGGCGCGGATCGTGCCGCCGGCCTCCAGCACAGCGGCGAAGGGCTTGAACTCGGTGCCCCTGAACACCTCGGTCACGTCCTGAATCTCAAGGCCAAAGCGGGTGTCGGGCTTGTCGGAGCCGAAACGGCCCATGGCCTCGTCCCACGGCATACGGTAGAACGGGGTCTCGACGTCGACGTTCAGCATTTCCTTCCACAGGCGCTTGATGAGGCCCTCGTTCAGGGTCATGATGTCGTCCTCGGAGACAAAGCTCATCTCCTCGTCCACCTGGGTGAACTCGGGCTGGCGGTCTGCGCGCAGATCCTCGTCGCGGTAGCAGTGGGCCAGCTGGAAGTAGCGGTCAAAGCCGGACAGCATCAAAATCTGCTTGTAGAGCTGCGGGCTCTGGGGCAGCGCGTAGAAGTGGCCCGGCTGCACACGGCTGGGAACGAGATAATCGCGCGCGCCCTCGGGCGTGGACTTGATGAGGGTGGGCGTCTCGATCTCGGTGAAATGGTTCTCGCAGAAATAGTTGCGGATGATCTGCATGATCTTGCTGCGCAGCACGATGGGCTCATGCATGGACGGACGGCGCAGGTCCAGATAGCGGTAGCGCAGGCGCAGGTCGTCGTTGACGTTGATCTCGTCGCGCAGCTCAAACGGCGTGGTCTGGGCCTCGCTCAGGATGCGCAGCTCGCTGACGTAGAGCTCTACATCGCCGGTTGCGATCTTATCGGTCTTGGCGGCGCGCTCACGCAGCTTGCCGCGGCAGATAACAACGTACTCGCTTTTCAGGCTCTCGGCCTTGGCGAAAACGTCCTTCGGCGTATCCTCATCGAACACCAGCTGCAAAATGCCGGTGGTATCGCGCAGGTCGGCAAAGATGATGCCGCCCTTGTCGCGGGCGCGGGCGATGGAGCCGCAGACGGTCATTTCCTGACCGGCCATGGCAAGCGTGACTTCGCCGCAATAGTTCGTGCGGCGCAGACTGCCCAAAGTTTCCATATTTCCTGTCCCCTTTACGGTTTTATCTTTTACTAAAATATTATTATAACGCGCCGCTGTGCATTTGGCAAGAGGGCGGCGGGCAAACACGTGCGGATTTTGCCGGATTTCCGGCTAATTTGTTTTGCAAAGCGTATTGACAATTTTCTTTTTGCCTGCTATAATAGTAAAGCTGTGAGCACCACAGTGTATATGTGCCTGTAGCTCAGTTGGTAGAGCATCTGACTTTTAATCAGAGGGCCCAGGATTCGAGTTCCTGCAGGCGCACCAAGACCGGTTGAAACCGCAAGGTTTCAACCGGTTTTTGCATTGCTGCGGGCGTAGGGGCCGTGTATGGCGGGCGGCTGCTTACGGGCAGGCCGCGGGCCACATATATGCGGCCCCTACATGGCAGCAATGGTTTTTCCGGAATATCTCCGCCCGCAAAAAAGGCATGTACGACTTATCCAATCGTACATGCCTTTTTATTTTGTATTCATTTCCACAGCAGGAACAGCACGGCCAGCAGCACACCTAAACCCACCAGATACACCCCGGCAATGGCCAGGGTCGCCTTCAGCACACCCATGACGGCCCAAAATTTTTCTTTGGGCGTCCAGTCGGGGGCCTGCTCCCAGGGACGGTCATTCGCCGGCTCCGGGGGCGGGGCGTCCGCCTTGCGGCGGTGGGGGCGCAGCGTCGGCGCAGGGCCGATGCCGCTCATATCGGCGATGGTGCGGCCATCGTCCTCGAAGTCGTCGCGTTTCCTCATTTTTCGTACAGATGGCAGACCACGTAATGGCCCGGCTCGACCTCACGCTGCTTCGGCGCTTCGGTCTTGCAGCGCTCCGTGGCATAGGGGCAGCGGGTGTGGAACTTGCAGCCGGACGGCGGGTTGGCCGGGGACGGGATGGAGCCCTGCAGCACCACGCGCTCGCGCTTGACAGTCGGGTCCGGGATGGGAATGGCCGAGAACAGCGCCTTGGTGTAGGGGTGCAGCGGGTGGGCAAAAATGTCGTCGGTCTCGCCGTACTCCACCAGATTGCCCAGGTACATAACGCCGACAGTGTCGGAGATATGCTCGACGACGGACAGATCGTGGGAGATGAAAAGATACGTCAGGTTGCGCTTTTCCTGCAAGGATTTCAGCAGGTTGATGATCTGTGCCTGAATGGAGACGTCCAGCGCGGAGACCGGCTCATCGCAGACGACGAACTCGGGGTTCAGGGCCAGCGCACGGGCAATGCAGATACGCTGGCGCTGGCCGCCGGAGAACTCGTGCGGGTAGCGGGTCTTGTGGTAGGGCTGCAGGCCGCAGTCGTCCATGACCTGGTCAATATAGTCGTTGAACTCGTTCTTCGGCACAAGGTTGTGCTCGCGCACGGCCTCGCCGATGATCTCGCCGACGGGCAGACGCGGGGACAGGCTGGAGAACGGGTCCTGGAAGATGATCTGCATCTTGGTGCGCAGCTCACGCATCTCGGCGGGGGTCATGTCGTAGACCTCCTTGCCGTTGAACAGCACCTGGCCGCCGGTCTTTTCGCCGCCCAGGCGCAGGATCGTGCGGCCCGTGGTGGACTTGCCGCAGCCGGACTCGCCGACAAGGCCCATCGTGCAGCCGCGGCGCAGGTTGAACGTCACGCCGTCCACGGCCTTGACGTGGCCCACGGTCTGGGACAGCAGGCCGCCCTTGATGGGGAAATATTTCTTGAGGTGGTTGACCATCAGGATATACTGAGGGTCATAGGTGACGGGGGTGTAATCGTTTTCGATCAGGTGCTTACCCTTGTTTGCCATGCGTCACTCACCCGCCTTTCTGTTTTCTTCATAGTAGCGGTAGCAGCTGACCTTGTGCGTCGGGGACAGGCTGATCTCGCAGGGGTACTCGCCGCTGCAGCAGGGCAGCTGCAGCTCACAGCGGTCCTTGAAGTAGCAGTAGTTCGGCATATCAACGGGGTTGGGGACCTTGCCGGGGATGGAGTACAGGCGGTCCACTTTTTTGCCGACAACGGGCTTGGACGCCATCAGGCCGATGGTGTAGGGGTGGCTCGGGTGGGCAAAGATCTCCTCGACAGTGCCCTTCTCAACGACACGGCCCGCGTACATGACGACGACATAGTCGGCCATCTCGGCAATGACGCCCAGGTCATGCGTGATGAGCATGATGGACGAATTGATGCGGTCCTTCAGGCTGCGCAGCAGGTCGAGGATCTGTGCCTGGATCGTCACGTCCAGCGCGGTGGTCGGCTCGTCGGCAATGATGATCTTCGGGTTGCAGGCCAGCGCCATGGCGATCATGACGCGCTGGCGCATACCGCCGGACAGCTCATGGGGGTACATCGCGTAGACGCCCTCGCTGTTGGCGATGCCGACCATCTCGAGCATCTCGATGGTGCGCTTCTTGATGTCCTCCTTCGTCTTGCCCTCGCCCTCGTGCAGGGCGATGACCTCGTCGATCTGGGCACCGATGCGGAACACCGGGTTCAGGCTCGTCATAGGCTCCTGGAAGATCATCGAGATATAGTTGCCGCGCAGGCCCTGCATCTTGTCCGCCGGGGTCTTGGCAATGTCGTAGGCCTTGTCATTGCCGAGGTTCAGCCGGATGGCACCCTCGACGATCTGGCCCTGGGGGCGCTGCAAAAGCTGCATCAGGGACAGGCTGGTGACAGACTTGCCGCAGCCGGACTCGCCGACGACGCCGACGGTCTTGCCGATGGGCACTTCAAACGAGACGCCGTCGACGCTCTTGACGACGCCGGTGTCGGTGAAGAAGTAGGTGTGCAGGTTATCGAACTCCACCGCGTTGGCGGGGTCCTTCATCTGGGTGGTGTACTCGGACTCGGGCACGTTGCGGCGCTTGCGGCGCTTTTCGTACTGGTCCGTGATGCGGCGGTTTTCCTTGGAGATACGCCGCGACTCTTTGGCGGAAAGGTATCCGTCCTGATTTTTAGCCATCGTGTGTTTCTCCTTCCAATCAGCGTTTCATCTTGGGGTCAAACGCATCGCGCAGACCGTCGCCCACAAAGTTGAAGCCCAGAACGGTGAGCAGCAGGCAGACACCGGCAGGGATCCAGATGAACAGGTAGTTCGTCATGACGTAGGCGTTGTTGACGTCGTTGATGATGTTGCCCCAGGAGGCAAACGGGTACTTGACGCCCAGACCCAGGAAGGACAGCGTGGCTTCGGTCAGGATGGTGGAGCCGAGGCCCATCGTGCAGGTGACGATCAGCTGCGGGATGACGTTGGGGATCAGATGGCGGAAGATGCGGTGCCAAACCTTGATGCCGCAGGCCTCGGTGGCCAGCATGAACTCCTGCTCGCGCAGGGACAGGATCTGGCCGCGGACCAGACGGGCAATGCTCGGCCAGCCAAGGAAGCCCAGGATCAGCATCAGGTACATCATGCGCTTCCAGGAATCGACGCGCATCGCGTCCATGGCCGCACCGATGATGATGATGACGGGCATCGAGGGGATGCAGTAGAAAACATCGACGACACGCATAATAATGTTGTCGATCCAGCCGCCGAAGTAGCCGGAGATGCCGCCCATCAGGATGCCGAGGGACGCTTCAATGACAACAACGATGAAGCCGATGATCAGCGAGACACGTCCGCCGTACATCAGGCGGGTCAGCATGTCCATACCGTTCGTGTCGGTGCCGAGCCAGTGCTCTTTGCTGGGGGCGGCGTAGCGGTCATAAACGTAGGTCTCGGTCATCTGCTTGACGCTCCAGACCTTGGCAGAGGCGTCGTAGACAATGTCATACTCGGCCTCGTTGCCCTCGGCGTCGGTGTAATTGAACTTGGCGGCGTTGTCGTCGATGGCCTCCTCGAGGCGGTCCTTGAAGTCACGGGTGACGACGACGCTGGAATCGGCGGCGGAGACGACGAAGCGGCTGACGTAGCCCAGCTCCTCACCGCCTGCGAGGATGTTGCCGTCCGCGTCGAGGGTGTAGTCCACGCCGTCGGCGGCGAACTCCTTCTCCCCTGTCGTCATGGCGGTCAGGGCAGCCAGCTTGACGTCAAAGCTGAACTTCGGCGCACCGTCGGCCTCGTTCACGAGGTCGCGGCTGGCGTAGCCCATGATGTCCCTGCCCTGGTAGACAACATAAAAGTCGTCGCTCTGGATGTCGACGGTGTAGTCAACATCCTTATAGTTGAATTCCGTATTGCCCTTCTTGACGGCCTCCAGTGCCTTGCTCTGGGCGATGGAGCCGAAGTTCTGCCCATCGGCCACAACAAAGCGCATCGTATCGTTGCGGGTAACGCCGACAAACTCCTTGGACATCTGGGTGTAGGTGAAGAACTGCTCGTCCTGGCCGTAGGGGCTGACAAGGCCGCCGACGAAGGAGAACAGGAACATGGCCACCAGAATGGACAGGCCGACGACAGCCAGACGGTTGCGGAAGAACCGCTTGGCGACGAGTGCGCCCGGGGACAAGACCTTGACGCGGCGGTCATCGTTCAGGGAGTACTGCTCCTGCTTCGGGTTCTGGTTCTGCGTATTTTCGCTCATGGGTGTGCAGTCTCCTTTCTTTAAGAAATGCGCACGCGCGGGTCGACCACGCCGTACAGAATATCGGTCAGCAGGTTGCTGGCCAGCGTCAGCACCGCCATGAAGGACAGGTAGAACATCGTGAACGGGATGTCACCCGCGACCATGGACTGGTAAGAGACGTAGCCGATGCCCGGGATGGAGAACAGTGTCTCGGTGATGAGGGCGCCGCTGAACAGGCCGGGCAGGCTGCCGCCGATGATCGTGACCAGCGGGATCAGCGTGTTGCGGAAGGCGTGCTTATAGATGACCGTGCGCTCCGACAGGCCCTTGGCGCGGGCCGTGCGGATGTAGTCGGCGTTCAGGACCTCGAGCATGTTCGTGCGGGTATAGCGCATGTAACCGCCGATGGAGACAATGACCAGCGTGACGATGGGCAGGACCAGATGGTTGGCCTTGTCCAGGAACTGGCCCATCGAATCCAGCTGGGCGTAATCGCGTCCGACGAGGCCGTACAGGTCGAACCAGCCGAGCTTGACCGAGAAGAACAGCTTGAGCAGCGTGGCAAAGAAGAAGGTGGGCAGCGAAATACCGACCAGCGCCACAGAGGTGATGACATAGTCCGCGCGGCTGTACTGCTTGGTAGCAGCCAGCACGCCGAGGGGCACGGCGATCACGATGGACAGCACAAAAGAGATGCCGCCCATGATGACAGACAGGCCGATGACCTCGGTGAATTTCTGGGTGGCAGGCACGTTCCACTTCCAGCTGTCGCCGAAGTTGCCGACAACGGCTTTGCTCAGCCAGGTGAAGAAGCCGGGGACGATGTCCAGGTCAAGGCCGTAGGAAGCGTTGAGCTGGGCAAGCCATTCCTCATAGGGCTTGGCGCCGGGGGCCTGAGCCAGCTGCATTGCCATTGTCTCTGCAAAGGAGCTGGGCAGGCTGCGGATCAGCGCATAGATAATGAACATGACACAGAACAGGATCAGTACCGACTGCGCGACACGCTTGATGATGTAGTTTCGCAAGAGTTTTCGTTCCTTCCTTGCACGGTTAAACCGCGTTTATTTTGCAGGGAAATGCCGTAATGTGGGCATCCCCATCCCACGCAGGGACGACGCCCTGCGTGGGAGTGGGACGACCATATTAGTGGTATAGGGGAAGAATGGCGATTACCGCCGGGCAGAGGGCCGGGCATGCCCGGCCCCTACAGGGCAGCGCATTCGTAGGGGCGCATTCTATATGCGCCCGCACAGGCTGCCCGCTCCCCCTTTCCTCGGTTCGTCCAATACAGCAAGCAACCGCCCTTGGCGGGCGGTCACCTGCGTTTCACAACGGTAAGTTGAACTTAGTTCAGCTCGAGGTTGTTCAGCTCAGACTTGTAGGTCCAGTACGGGGTCTGATCCTTCGCGATGGTGTCGATGTTGACACGCTCGGTGGAGAAGATCGTAGCCTCGCTGCGCTGGTATACGGGCAGCTCGACGCCCCAATCCAGGATGATCTCCATGGCCTCTTTGTACATGGCCTTGCGGGCCTCCTGGTCGGTGGTCGCGCGGGCAGCCATGATCAGCTCGTCCAGGTCAGTGTCGTTGATGGCGTAGTAGTTGGTAGCGCCCTGGCTGTGGTACAGCTGGTACATATCGGGGTCATTGGTGGACTGCCAGGCAGCGACCCAGCCCTCGGCAGCGCCGGACTGATAGGAAGCGAACAGGTCAGAAGCGTTGGCCATATCGTTGACAGTCAGGGTGAAGCCGATGGTCTTGAGAGCGGCGGCAGCGTTGGTCAGGGTCTGGAAGGAGGGGTGGTCACCGTTGCCGGAAGCACCGATGTTGATCTGATACTCCATCTTGGCACCGGCAGGAGCGGCAGTGATCTGGCCGTTCGCGACGGTGTAACCGGCAGCCTCGAAGTAGCCCAGGGCAGCCTGCAGAGCGGCGGCGTACTTGTCCTCGCTCTTCATGTCGGAGGTGTAGATCTCGTTGCCGTCCACGTCGGTGGAGTAGGCGATCTGGTAGCCATCGTCGGTGACGGACGGGGCAGCCCAGGAGGTGTTGGAGATCGGGTAGTTGATGACGGTGGCGGTGTCGCCGTAGTAGGAGTCGATGCCCTCATCGCGGTAAGCGGCGATGACAGTCATGATGGCCTTGCGCAGGTCCTTGGAGGCCTGGGAGGAGGGGTCGCCGCCGACGTTGACGTTCTTGGCGCTCAGGGCGATGTAGCCGTAGCCGCGGTAGTCCTTCAGGCGGGTGGTGATGACGGGGCCGTCCTCACCCTCGACGCCGTTGATGTCGGCAATCTGGTCAGCAACCTCCAGAGAGTAGGAAGGATCGGAGATGTCGATGGTGCCGGCCTGAACGCCGGTGATCTTATCGGCCTCCTGGGTCTCCTTCATGTTGACGTGGGCGACCTTGGGTGCGCCGTCATAGTAGGAGGGGTTGGCATCCAGATAGACAACGCCGTCGCTGTACTTGGAGAAGGTGAACATACCGGCACCCATGGGAGTGCTGGTCTTGGCGCGGACGCTGCTCAGGTCGCCCTTGGCAAAGCCGAAGGAGTTGTTGTCGTAGTCGTACAGGCTCTCATCGCCGTAGTAGTGCAGCGGGGCGATGGGCATCTGCAGCTGGTAGATCATGGTGGTGGACAGCTCGGTGGTGGTCAGCGTCATGCTGTAGTCACCAGTCTTGACGATACCGGCCACAGAAGCAACGGCGTCACCGACGTTGACACCGGTGGTGGAGTAGGCGTAGACGTCCTCGGGGATCAGGTCAGACAGGGCGGTACCGGCAGTCTCGGCCTCCATGGCAGAGAAGTTCCAGTCGTAGTTCGCGCCGATCAGCTCGAACATATCCTTCGCGGTTGCGCCTGCGGGCAGCTCGCCAAGGTTCCAGGCGGCGGCGGCACCGGCAGCATCGTTAGCGTCGGCGGCAGCGCCGCTCTCAACGCACTTGTCGATGATCTCCTGGGCAAACTTCACACCGCCGTCGTTGACAGCGTCCCAGAAAGCCTTCTGCTGCTCGGCAGTGAATTTCGTGTTGTCGGTGTTGTCCTCGCCGGCCTCAGCGATCAGCTTGGACAGCGTGGTCATGGAGCTGCGGTACTCGTCCAGACCAACGATGGGGGTAGAGTACATGGTTACAGAACCATCATACGTAGGATCGAGGAAAACATACATCGAGAAGATGACGTCGTCGATGGTGACAGGCTCACCGTCGGAGAACTTCAGGTCCTCGCGCAGCTTGATGTCATAGGTAACGGTGCCGTCGGCGTTCTCGGTGACAACGCAGTCGGCAGGACCGTGGTAGGTGTAGTCAGTGCCGTTGTACTCGCGGGTCTCGCCCTCGATGCCGTTCAGGACCATCTCACCCTTACGGTCAGCGCCCAGCAGGGCGATCTGGGTCAGGTCGATGACATCCTGGTCAGCGGCAGAAGCAGCAAAGAAGGGGCTGAACTTGCTCTCAAAGCCGGTCTCGGCCAGAACGAGCGTACCGTCGGAAGCGGCAGTGGTGGATGCCTCGGCAGTGGCCGTGCTGTTGCTCTCACTGGACGCAGTCGCAGCGGAAGAAGCAGCACCGCCGCAGCCTGCCAGCATGCCGACGCTGAGAGCGGCAGCGGATGCCAGTGCAATGGCTTGCTTGGTGTTTTTCATGTGGTAAAACCTCCTATAAATTTGCCCTCACCCACAAATCATTATTGCGCTCCCCAAGAGCGCAATACGAGAAAGGGGGACGCCCCCTTTCCGCACCCTGTGTTTCTTTACAGCGTGCACTTGTCGATAATGACTTAGTTTATAAGATACCGTAAAATTGACAAAAAGTCAACCATAAATCACACTTTTGTTGCTTTTTGTACCTTTTGCCGAATTTGAGAGGAAAATTTTGTAACCCCCAAAGTCTTTTTCCCCCTGTGGGAAGACTTTTCCTGCTCATCCAAAAAAGCGTGCCCTGCGTTTTTCTGCGGAGCACGCTCTATTATGATACTGTATAATTATTCTTCTTTTTCCCACGGCATCCGCTTGAGGAACCACGCAGCAGCGGCAAAAGCAGCGCAGGAGAGCAGTTCAAAAAGTATAAAAACACCTTGCATTCCCCAAAGCATCTGTGCGTCCGCTGCAAACACAGCCACCCCCTGCCCCGCGGAGGCAGCAGCGCAGAGTACCGCTGTCGCCCTGCACAAAGAGGGCAATTTTTGTGCGGTCTGTTCATGGATATAAGCCCGCACACGCGCACCGCCCCGGGTCAGCCGCACCAGCAGCACCACCGCATACAGCGCCAGCACCAGTGCCGCCATGTAGGGCAGCAGCAGGTACACAGGTGCGTGGGCCGTGGCCCCGGGCAGTGCGCCCGCGCCGACGGTCAGCGCAGCCCCGCCGCCGCAAAACAGCCACAGCAAGGCCAGCACCCTGGTGTGAGGGTGCTCGCCCGCATAGCGGTAATGCGCGCCGCGATACTGATAATTGCCGTTCAGGTCCTTCTCAAAGTCGTCGAGATAGGCGCGCTTCTTTTTCTTCTCGCGCTCGCGGTCCGCCATCAGAGGATCCCCGTCAGATCGTAACTATCCAGCCACGCCTTGGCCGCCTCGCTGACGCCGCGCAGACAGCTTTCCTCAAACGGCGTGGACAGGCCGGCGTTTTTCAGCAGCTCGGTGAAGGTGCGGCTGCCGCCCTGCTTCGTGTAGGCCATGTAGTGGCTCCACGCATCGGCGCGGTCCTTTTGCAGCATCGCCCAGAACTGCAGGCTGACGGTCTGGGCCAGACAGTAGTCGATGTAGTAGAACGGGCTCTGATAAATGTGCATCTGGCGCTGCCAGTACTCACCCGCGCCGTAGAACGGGATCTCGCCGTCCAGACGCATCCAGGGCTGATAGATGGCAGCCAGCTTTTTCCATTCCTCGTGGCGCTGGGCCGGGGTCAGCTCGGGATGCTCGTAGACGATGTGCTGGAAATGGTCCACCATTGTGCCGTAGGGGATGAAGGTCAGCGCACCCGCCAGATGGCTGTAGCGGAACTTGCGGGCATCCGCGCCGAAGAAGCCATCGGCCCACGGCCAGGCGAAGAACTCCATCGACATCGAGTGGACCTCGCAGGCCTCCATGCTGGGCCAGACGTAGGAGTACGGGATGCGGTCACGGTTCATGTAGGCGGCAAAGGCGTGGCCGGCCTCGTGGGTCACGACCTCGACGTCGTGCTGGGTGCCGTTGAAGTTGGCAAAAATAAACGGCATTTCGTAATCACCCAGGCTCGTGCAGTAGCCACCGCCCGCCTTGCCGGGGGTGGACAGCACGTCCATGAGTTGGTCGTCCAGCATTTTGTTGAAGAACACGCCGGTCTCGGGGGAAAGCTCCTCATAGAACTTTTTGCCCTGCTTGAGGATGGCGTCGGCGTCGCCCGCCGGGCGGGGGTTGCCGCTGCGGAACATCAGGGCGTTGTCGGCTGCGTTCATCGGGTACTGCTTGCCCAGCCGCCCGGCCTGCTCGCGGTAGATGCTGTCGGCCAGCGGCACGATGTACTTGACGACGGCGGCGCGGAACTTTTCCACATCGGCCTTCGTGTAGCAGTTGCGGCCCATGCGGTAGTAGCCCAGCGTGGTGTAGCCCTCATAGCCGAGCTTTTTGCCCATGGTGTCACGCAGGTGGACGAGCTGGTCGTAGAGGCCGTCAAACTCGGCCTCGTGCTCTTTGTACCATGCGCCCTCGGCCTTCCAGGCGGCCAGACGGCGGGCATCGTCGGGGTCGTTCTTGAACGGGGACAGCTGGCTCAGCGTGTAGACGCCGCCCTCAAACGGGATCTGCGCCGACGCGATCAGCTTGCCGTACTCGGTGGTCAGCTTGTTTTCCTGTGCCATCTCGTCGAGGATGTCGGGCGAGAACGCCTTGTCCGCGATCTCGGCGTTGACGAACATCAGGTCGCCGTACTCGGCGGTGAAGTCAGCGCGGAACGGCGAATCGAGCATCGCGCGGCTCCAGGCGTTCTGGCACTCCTGCAGCTGGGGAGTGGCTTCGTTCCAGAAGTTCATCTCCTCATCGTAGAATTTGTCGCGGGTGTCAATCGTATTGCGCACGCTGGCCAGCTGGGCGAGCGTGTCCACATGCTTGTTGAGCTTTTCCTCCTCCAGAAAAACGGCGTGGGCCTCGGCGTAGGTGGCAGCCGCCTTGAAGCGGGCCAGCAGGTCAGCAAACTGCTGCTTGACGGCGTCCAGGTCGGGGCGTGCATAGGGCATTTCCGAAAATTTCATAGTGTAGCTCCTTTACGGACAGTTTTGTCTGTATTATAGCACAGCGGCGGGCAAAAAGCAAAGAAGAGGAATTTGCATTTCTGTATAAAAATTCTGCGTTTTCATCTTGCAAATTTGGCGCATGTTGAGTATAATAAGGCTAGTAATATCATAATGAAGGGGAGAATTGAAATGCCGATCTCTGAACCTACCGCCGTTTTTTCCATCCGTGATGACCGTGATATGGAGATCAAGCAAGCGGTGCTGCAGGTGTACCGTGCGCTGGAGGAGAAGGGCTACAACCCCATCAATCAGCTCGTCGGCTACATCCTGTCGGAGGACCCGACCTACATCACGACCTACAAGAACGCCCGCGCCATCATCCGCCGCATTGACCGCGACGACCTGCTGCAAGCGCTGGTCCGTGATTTTGTGAAGCACTAAAACAGTTGAATGTAAAAAATCTCCCGCGTATCGGTTAGGATACGCGGGAGATTTTTTTACTTCAAAGCCTTCCCCCTTGGGGCTGCGCCCGCAGGCGCGTGTCGAAGCGCAACCGCCGCAGGCGGCTCTTAGCGCGAAGACTGAAGGTGGCCCCGCAGGGCCGGATGAGGGGCGAGTCTGCCGCGGCTTCCCGTTTATAGGTTATAATGGCAAACCTGCCCCTCATCAGTCAGCGGGCGGGGCCGCTGACAGCTTCCCCCGAGGGGGAAGCCTTTTTACTCTGCAAAAAACGCATTCTGCACGGCGTTCAGCACGGCGGCACGGCCTGCGGTAAAGTTCACGCCGCCCTGCAGATAGCAGGTGTAGGGCGCGCGCAGGGGGCCGTCGCAGGAAATTTCAATCGTACTGCCCTCGGTAAAGCTGCCGGACGCCATGACGACCTTGTCGGTGTAACCCGGCTCGTCGGCAGGCTCGGGGCTGGCAAAGCTGTCCACAGGGCTGTTGTGCTGGATGCCCGCGCAGAAGCCGGTCAGCGCGGCGGCACTGCCCGAGTCAAAGCAGGTCACAATGTCGTTGTGGTCGGCGGTGTAGCGCGGCACGGGATTGACGCCCGCCAGCTCCAGCAGACACTGGGCATAGATGGCGGTTTTCAGCGCCTCGCAGACGACGCCCGGCGCGTAGTAGAAGCCGAGGAAGGTATCCCGCAGGCTGTCCTGCGTGCAGCCCAGATCCCCGCCGATGCCGGGCGCAGTGAAGCGGTGGCTGCACTTTTCGACAAGGTCCTTACGGCCCGCAATGTAGCCGCCCGTAGGGGTGATGCCGCCGCCGGGGTTCTTGATGAAGCTGCCCGCCATGATGTCCGCGCCGAAGGCGACGGGCTCGGCGGTCTGGGTGAACTCGCCGTAGCAGTTGTCCACGAAAATCACCGCGTTCGGGTTGGCTTTGCGGGCGGTGTCCGCGACCTTTTGAATCGTGGCAAGGTCAAACGCATTGCGCTGGGTGTAGCCGCGGCTGCGCTGGATGTGTACCACCGTGGCGGTCCTGGCCTTCTCGGCGATCAGGTCATAGTCGGGGGTGAAGTCCGGCAGCAGCGGGCACTCGTCGTAGTTCACGCCAAACTCCCGCAGCGTGCCGCAGCCCTTGCCCGCGTCTCCGATGCCGATGACGCCTTCCAGCGTGTCATAAGGGCGGCCCGTGGCGGCCAGCAGGGTGTCGCCGGTGCGCAGCAGACCGAACAGCGCAACGGTCAGCGTGTGGGTGCCGCTCATGAATTGCGGGCGCACCAGTGCGGCCTCGGCCCCCATGCAGCGGGCAAAGACCTCCTCCAGCTTGTTGCGGCTGTCGTCCCAGACGCCGTAGCCGCTGGACCCCCAGAAATGGCGTGCCTCGACGCCGCAGTCGGTGAAGGCACGCAGCATTTTGAGCTGGTTGTAGTCGCGGATCTCCTCCACATGGGCAAACTGCGCACGGCAGAGGTCGAGGGCCTTGCGGTCCAGCGCCAGCACTTCGGGGCGCAGGTCGTAAAATTGTTCGATCATGTAGTATTCCAATCTGTAGTATAATGTTGAATTTTGCCGATTTGTAAAAATCCGAGCTGCGCATAAAAGCCGCACAGCGCCGGGAAGCAGGCGAACCGCACCGCGCGTTCGGCGGCCAGCTCATTCGCCAGCCCGACAATCAAATACCGTGCCAGCCCCCTGCCCTGCCACGCGGGGTCGGTCACGCCCGCGGCCATGTAGCTCTCGGTATCGCTCTGCTCGTAGCAGCCCACCGTGCAGACGGGTCTGCCGTTGTGCAGCAGCGCGCGGCAGGTGCCCACCCCGTGGGCCAGCGCCGTGCAGACCGCGGAGTAGAACTCGTCGGCCTCGGCGTCGCTCTCGGCAAAGACAAGGCGGCTGACCGGCAGCATCGACGGCGCTTTGTCCGGGACAAGCTCCGCCGGGGGCGCGGGCGGCAGCGGCAGGGCACGGCCCTTTGGCAGCTCCCACAGCGTCAGCGGCGCGGCAGGCTGCCAGCCGGGCAGGGTCAGCGGGTGCTCGGTGCGCAGGGTGTCGGCGTGCAGAAAGCGGAGAAAGCCCGTCAATTCCTCCCGGGCGTCCTCCCCCGCTTCCCCGCCGGGCAGAGCACCGCAGAGCACCGCCGACCCGCCGCGCAGCTCCAGCACCGCGGAGCCGGGCAGCAGGTAGAACGCCCACCCGCTGGCAGGGTGGTTGCCGAACAGGTGCAGGTGCGTGCCGAGAGTGGATTCAAAGTAGGGCTTGTGGGCGATACGGCGGAGAAATTCGGTTTGAAGCTCGGGGGTGGAAGCGGATTGAATCATAGGGGTCCTTTTCAGGTCAAGTTACGGGTGGCGGGCAGGCGGCTGAGCCCCTCAGCCGCTTACTTCAAATTCTTCACAATATTCTTATAATCCCGTCCTCTGACCTCAAAATTCGGGTACAAGTCAAACGACGCGGAGGCGGGCGAGAGACTGACGACATCGCCCGGTTTGGCGGCACCGCGCGCCAGCTCGACGGCGTGCTGCATACTGTCGGCGTGCAGGATGGTCAGGCCGCTCCCGGCAAAGCCATCGCACTCGCGGACGGCCTTCTCGATGCGGGGGCCGGTAGCGCCCATCAGCACCAGCGTCTTGACGTGGGCGAGAACCTCCGGGGCCAGCGGCTCATAGGGGATCTTTTTGTCGTAGCCGCCCGCGATCAGGATGATCTTCTGGTCAAAGCTGCGCAGACCCGCAATCGTGCGCGTGGGGCTGGATGCGATGGAGTCATTGTAGTAGGTCACGCCGTCCAGCGTGCGGACCGGCTCAATGCGGTGCTCGACGCCGGTGAAGGTCGAGCCGACCTGACGCATGGCCTCGATGGGCACGCGGCCCCAGACGGCGGCGCAGGCGGCCAGCAGGTTTTCCACATTGTGGAGGCCGCGCAGTTGAATCTCCTTGCGGGGCAGGATTGGCGTCACAACGCCGTTCTCGGCATAGCAGAGCGTGTCGTCGCTCTCGCGCAGGAACGCGCCCCTGTCGGTCTCGTGCAGGCGGGTGAACCAGACTTGCTCGCCCTTGCAGTCCTTCTCCATGCCGCGGGTGATGTCGTTCTCAAAGCCCAGCACGGCGCGGCAGGGCGGGGTCTGCCACAGCAGAATGTTGCGCTTGGCGTCGATGTACTCCTGCATATCCTTGTGGTGGTCGAGGTGGTTGGGGGTCACGTTCGTGACGACGGCCACCTTCGGGCTGCGGCGCATGCTGATGAGCTGGAAGCTGGACAGCTCGACGACGGCCACGGCGTCGGAGGTCACGTCGGCCAGCTGGGGCAGCAGCGCCGCACCGATGTTGCCGCCCAAAAAGACCTTGCGGCCCGCAGCCTCGAACATCTTGGAGATCAGCGTCGTCGTCGTGGTCTTGCCATCGGAGCCGGTCACGGCCACGATCTCGCAGGGGCAAAACTCAAAGAAAAGCTCCACCTCGCTCGTGACCATTGCACCGGCTTTCAGCGCAGCCTGCAATTCGGGCTTGTAGTACTCATAGCCCGGCGTGCGCATGATGATGTCCTGCCCGGCGAAGCCGTCGGTATAATGCTCGCCCAGACTCAAATTCACCTTCAGGCGGCGCAGCGTGTCGGCGTAGTCACCGAAGTCGTCCAGGCTCTTTTTCTGGTCGCAGAGCGTGACCTGCGCACCCAGCTCGACAAACTGCTCAATGCAGCGCTTGTGGCTGACGCCCGCACCGATAAAGGCAACCTTTTTGCCCTGAATAAGCTCTTGCAGCTGTTGGATCGGCAGCATAAATATCTCTCCTCTGGCATAGTTTCTACTTCTATTATATACAAAATGCCGTATTTCTGCAACAAAATTCGGCCCGCCAAGGCGGACCGAAGGAAAATCATGATTACTGCTCGCCGCCCATGGGGATGCCGTGCTTGTCCAGCAGGGTGCGGATCTTGGTCATCGGGTCAATGATGGAGGAAACGCTCTTGTCGTGGTTGATGGCGGCAATGAAGTAGGCGGTGTACTTGGAGACGTCGACGTCGTAGTACCACTCGCGCTCCAGCAGTTCCGGCTTGCGGTAGGTCAGGTTCGTGCCCAGAACGGCCTTGATGATGCCGTCGTTGTAGGCCTTGTCGAACTTCTCCAGACCGGCGGTGAACAGCGGGAAGGTGCAGCAGGTGAAGATGTTGCGGGCACCGCGCATCTTCAGCTCGTAGGCGATGTCCAGCATGGACTCGCCGGAGGCGATGATGTCGTCGGCGATAAAGACGTCCTTGCCCTCAACGCTCTCGCCCAGATACTCATGGGCGACGATGGGGTTGCGGCCGTTGACGATGCGGCTGTAGTCGCGGCGCTTGTAGAACATGCCCAGGTTGCAGCCCAGCACGCTGGAATAGTACATGTTGCGGTTCATGGCGCCCTCGTCGGGAGAGACGATCATGAAGTTATCCTTGTGGAAGGAAACATCCGGCACATGATGCAGCAGGCACTTGAGCACCTGATAGGTGGGCATGACGTTATCGAAGCTCATGGTGGGCACGGCGTTCATAACGCGGGGATCATGGGCGTCAAACGTGATGATGTTCTTGACACCGACGTCGCGCAGCTGCTGCAGCGCAAAGGCGCAGTCCAGGCTCTCACGGCTGACGCGGCGATGCTGGCGGCCGCCGTACAGGCTGGGCATGATGACGCTGATGCGGTGGGCGCGGCCGGCAACGGCCTGGATCAGACGCATCAGGTTCTGGAAGTGGTCGTCCGGGGAGAGATGGTTCTCATACCCGAACAATTGATAGGTAACGCTGTAGTTGCCCGGATCGACGAAGATATACAGGTCGTCGCCGCGGGTGGACGCCTTGACGAGACCCTTTGCGTCGCCGGACTGGAAACGCGGGCAGTCGGACGGGATGATGAAGGTGTCGACATCCGTGTTGCCGACCTCGCGCGCCCAGCGGACGAGGTGACTGTCAACGAGTTTGCAAAGCTCCTCTGCACCGGGACAGGCAATCAGACCGAGATCGGCGATTGCGTCCTCTTTGGCAAAGAAATCACGCGGGCCAAGATTCTGTTCAGCCATTACAGGTACTCCTTACTTCCATCTTGTGTTGTCAATACCACAGGGGCGCGGCGTGCCGCAATGCCCCATTTACTAGTATTGTAGCACAGCGGCGGCATAAAATCAGCCCTGCAAGGCAAGAATTTCAGAATTTTCGACATTTTCCGCGGTTTAAACATTGTAAGCCACGCAAGTAGCAAAAAATTCTGGCGGATTTTACAAAAAATTTGCAAAATGGAAGTTTTCCCCTGGTTTGCGTGGAATTTTATCGGGCGCTCACATCTTTCCTATTTTATTATGTGCCACGCTTCTTGTATACAATTTCTCCGTTCTCTTTCAAATTAAGGTCTAAGACATCCCCATCTTTTAATTTCAAAGCTTCAAGAACCCATTTAGGGATACATATTTGCCCATTACTGAATATAGTCGATGCTTCTGTTCGCAAAGAATCTTTTGTCACACCGGGGATTTTCCCTGTTATAATACTATGGTATATTGTCTGCTTCGTAAGTGAAATTTTTGAAAAGCGTGGATTTTCCTTTACTACATTTACAATTTTTTCAGGACTTAACTTTTGATTTAAAATCAATTTTGCGATATAATTCGCCAGTTCCGGATTTTCTTCCAGAACTGCTGTCGGCCCTTTTTCCGCCAATTTTTCCTGATAGGCTTCTTCCGCAGCAGTTGGGTCGTAGTGTCCATTCACCGTTCCCCTATCAATTTCCCTATATATGGTGGACGTATGCACACCAATGCTCTCTGCAATCTCCTTTTTGGAATTTCCTCTCTCAAGCATTTGTTTTATGGCTAACCTCTGGTCGTACGTCAAGTGCATATAGACTCGTCCCACTGGTCGGCTCCTTTCTTCGTCAACAAACAGTTTTATACTATAAAAGCTCATACTGTTTCCAGCATGAGCTAGTGTTACCCGTGTGTCGAATATACACACTTTCGAGGACAAGAATACATTTCTTAATTAAATACATAGGGGCGGGGCTCTGCTCCTACCCTACTGCGTTTCTTGACAGTTTGAATTGTTTTATATATTTTTTTACTTCTCGTTCTCGTCCTGAACCTTGCGGGGGGTCAGGCGGACCTCCTGGACGCGGCGGTTCGTGGCGCGGGTGACGGTGCCGTCAAAGTCGCCCCAGATGAACTTGTCGCCCACCTTGGGCAGACGGCTCAGCTTCTCCTGGACCAGACCGCCGATGGCGACGGCGTCAATGTCGTCGTCCTCCTTGATGCCCAGCTCGTCGGCGGTATCGTCAACACTGGCGCTGCCGGAAATCAGCCAGCTGCCGTCGGACTGCTGGCGGACGTCCTCGACCACGTCGTCGTGTTCGTCCCAAATCTCACCGACCAGCTCCTCGAGAATATCCTCCAGCGTGATGATGCCCGCCGTGCCGCCGTACTCGTCGACGACGACGGCCATGTGGTGCTTGCTCTCGCGCAGGGTGCGCAGCAGCGCGGAAATCTGGGTCACGCTCGTCGTGTAGAGTGTCGGGCCGATCAGGTCCTCCAGCTTGACATTTTTGTCATGCTTCTGCAGGGCCGCAAAACAGTCCTTCTCATGTACGACACCAATGATATTGTCAATCGTATCGTGGTAAACCGGCAGACGGGAATAGCCGCTCTCGGCAAAGCGCTCGGTGACCTCGTCCATCGGGGTGTCGTCGGCCACAGCCACAACATCCACGCGGGGGGTCAGCACATCCTGGGCCTCGACGTCGTCAAACTCGATGGCGCTGCGGATCAGTTCACTCTCGCGGTTCGTCAGCTCGCCGTCCTTCTCGGCCTCGCTGACCATGGTCACCAGCTCACCCTCGGTGATGGTGTCCTTTTCTCCGGTATCAAACCGCTTGGCAAGGAACTTTTTCCACGCACCGAACAGGGCGTTCAGCGGTGTAAAAATCGTGACCAGCGCACTGAGCACGGGGGCAAAGCCCATGGCCAGAGTTTCGGGCATTTCCTTGGCCATGCTCTTGGGGGTGATCTCGCCAAAGGTCAGGACCAGCAGGGTCATGACGATTGTCGAGACGGTAGGGCCGTAAACGCCGCCGACAAGGCGGGTAAACAGCACGGTGGCAAGAGAGGACGCACCGATATTGACAATATTATTGCCGATCAGAATGGTGCTGAGCAGGCTGTCGTAGCGCTCAACCAGCGCCAGCGTGTGCGCTGCTTTGGCGTCGCCGTCCTCCGCCTTGCTCCGCAGGCGGATCTCATTCAGCGAGTTATACGCTGTTTCTGCCGCCGAGAAAAATGCAGACAAACCGATCAGGATTATCAGTGCGACGATCATAAATATACTGCCATCGTCCATTGGGGAACTATCAACTCTTTCTGTATGTTATTTATGTGTAGAACTACACATTTTACTTATTATAGCATAGATATGCACGCAACGCAAAGGGTACGCCGTCAAATTTGTGTAAAAACGTGTTTTTATCTAATAATTTATAATTTCTTCGGTTCCTTCTTTGCAAAGAAGGAACAAAAAAGAACTTATCATAGCCCGAAATATTTCGGGCAGCCGTACAGTTCTCTCCCCCACCGCCTGCGGGCGGAGCCCCCTCACAGAGGGGGCCAAGGGGAGGACGCGCTTTTTTCTACAGTCTGAGCCTCCCCACAGCGTGGGGAGGTGGCCGAGCGAAGCGAGGGCCGGAGGGGCTTTGCCCGTTCTCCCCCGGCTTACAGCTCCACCCTCATGTACACCAACTCCTGATAATCCCCGTTCCGCTTGCGGAACCCGCGTGGGTTGCGCCCATACTCCACAAACCCCAGCTTTTTATACAGCGCAATCGCCCGTGCGTTGTCCGCCACCACGTCCAGTTCCAGCTGCAGATACCCGGCCTGCCGGGCGCAGTCGATGCACGCCGCTGTCAGGGCATAACCGATTCCCTGCCCCCAGTATGCCTGCAAAATGCCGATGCCAAATTCCGCACGGTGCGCCAGCTTGCACGGCTTGCCCACCGCGCTGATGCCCGCCGTCCCGGCCAGCTGGCCGTCCACAAACACCAGAATCTCGATCTCCCGCGCACTCTTCGTTGCCTGGGCCAGAAACTCCGCTTCCTGCTCGGCAGTCATGCTGCTCTCGTCGGGGTAGGTCAGCAGGTATTCCGTCTCCGCGTGCGTTTTGTTGAACACTGCCAGCGCAGCATCCCCGTCTGGTGCGTCACCATTGCGCAGATAAAGCTCGCTACCGGTTTTGGTCGTAAGGGTTTTGGTGTATTGCATCGTATATACCTCACAAATATAGCTTTACTTCGCCAGCTTTTCCGCAGCACAGAGCACGTCATAAAGCTGCTTCTGCGTCTTCTCCGGGTAGCTGCTGACAATATTATAGCATTTCATCGCGTAGCTGGCAGGCTTCGTGGGTGGCTGTAGGTTCTCGAATAAGTCAGAGAAGGAGATTCCCAGCCCTTCCACGATTTTTTCCAGGCTGGCTATTGTCAGGCTCTTCTCGCCACGCTCGACCTGGCCGATGTAGGTCGGGTGCAGGTCCGCGCGTTCCGCCAGTTCCTCCTGCGTCATTTTTCTGGCTGTACGCTCGGCTCGGATGCGTTGGCCGAGTTCTTTCGTCATAGTGTTCAAAATCTCACCCCTATTTATAAATATAGTCTATAAATATTCTTTTATAGTTTGAACATACTATTGACTTCATTCATTTAAAAATATATACTTTAGTTGCTATGTAAGTGTAAATCACACTTTTAGTCTTAATTTCAGGAGGTCGTCATGATTCGCAAAAGCATTAAAAAAGGTCTTTCCGCGCTATTGGTAACTGTTTCTATTCTTTCACTTGTTGGGTGCGGCGGTCAAAAAACACTGGACGGGCATTACACCGTCGATACCCCGACATACAACTTTCCCAAAACATTAAACTTTGAAAGTGATGGGGATTGCGACTACAACGATACGCTCGGCATCACCTACAAAATCGAGGATGGGCGTCTCCGCTTCTACCTCGGCGCTATTTCCGAAGTCTATGATTTTACGAAAAACGGAAACAAAATCACCCTGACGAAAGACGGTCAAAGCGTAACTTACAGTAAAGACTGATTATGATGAAAAGAGGATTACCATGAAAAAGGGTATCTATGTTCCCCTATCCTGTGCTATTCTTACCGTTGCCGCATTAAGCGGATGTAGTACAACAAATAAAATTCCTGATGCCACAATCGAAAATGCCATACAAGATTCTACAAATATTTATTCCGACTACGGTCTTTCCATACAGCAACTCTCTTTTGACAGCCGGAATTATGATAAGCAGGAAAAGACCGAGGCCGTGACAGTCACAGTAAACGCCGACAACGCCGATACATCCTATACCGCCACCTATGATGTTCTAGGCAAACTTTCTGATAAAAGTTGGCGTATTGTCAGCGTTACCCAAACATCCGAAGAGATTAAGCCAAAAAACGCGCTGTCCTACGAAGATGTGTCCCTGCTATCCGACAATCTCATAAAGGATGCCCAAGGCAGTGCACGTTTCACAGAAGCCTGTACTATGCACATTCAAGATTGCACCATTGACAGCACTTCTCTCTCGGACACGGCTTCAGCAAATCTCATTTTCTCTGCTGACACACAGTGCTTTAGCGTAAAACGCGAAGGTCTTGCTATTTTCAACTACACGCTCGGCGGCTGGACATTGTCAGACTGTCAGATTGGGGACTTTGATATAGAGCTTAACGAAAGTGGGCTATCGGGCACATGGTCACTCACTGAAGGAAAAAGCTATACAACTTTAACCGTAAACCATACAGACGGCAGTTCTGCTTATGCGACCTATGACTCCTACAGTCAGTCTATGGGATATGTCTTTTTTGAAACGCATGTCAGCGAAGTTTCGGAGTTTAAACTGAACATGGAGGACAACCTGTACTTTACCTATTGTACAGATGACGGTATGGAATACCAACCCTATTTTGAGTGTACAGATAGTTCCGGCGAATACCGTGCTTCGTTCACCATCAACCCGGAAAACAGTGCAAGTGATACACCTACGATTTGGGCAGGAATCGGCCATCTCACAAAGCAGTAATTTTTTCGTCGCCCTTCAACCAGTAACAAAAAAACACCGCCTCCCCCATCGGGGCAGGCGGTGTTCTTTTATCAAATCAGCTTAAAATCAAACCAACTCGATGATAGCCATCTCGGCGGCGTCGCCGCGACGAGGGCCGGTCTTGTAGATGCGGGTGTAGCCGCCATTGCGGTCAGCGTACTTGGGGCCGATCTCATCAATGACCTTCTTGGCAACGTCCTCCTTGGTGATGTAGGAGAAGACCTGACGCTTTGCGTGCAGATCGTCCTGCTTACCGAGGGTGACCATCTTCTCGGCCATGGAACGAACTTCCTTGGCGCGGGTAACGGTGGTCTCGATCTTGCCGTTCTCAAACAGGTAGGTCACCATAGCGCGCAGCATAGCGTTGCGGCTGTCGGTGGCACGACCGAGTTTACGGGTACCGGGCATTTCGATTCACTCCTTATCAATAGAATCCGCGTGTCGCGGGGGGTTAGTTTTCGTCTTCCTTGGTCAGAGAGAAACCAAGGCTGTCCAGCTTTGCCATGACCTCTTCGAGAGACTTGCGGCCCAGGTTGCGGACCTTCATCATCTCGTCCTCGCTCTTGCCGATGAGGTCACCAACCGTGTTGATGCCGGCACGCTTGAGGCAGTTGAAGGAACGGACGCTCAGGTCCAGCTCCTCAATCGTCATCTCCAGTGCCTTCTCACGGCCCTGGTCGTCGTTGTCCACCATGATCTCGGTCTCGCCGGTCTCATCGCAGAGGTTCACGAACAGGTTCAGGTGCTCGGTCAGCACGCGGGCCGCCAGGCTCAGGGCCTCCTGCGCATTGCAGGTGCCGTCGGTCCAGACTTCCATAATCAGCTTATCGAAGTCGGTGATCTGGCCCACACGGGTACGATCCACCGTGTAGTTGACCTTGAGGACGGGGGTGTAGATGCTGTCCACAGGCAGGGTGCTGATGTCGTTCTTCTCAATCAGCGCCTGCTTGTTCTTCTCAGCAGGAACGTAGCCGCGGCCCTTGTCAAAGGTCAGCTCCATGACCAGCTTAGCGCCCTCGCCCAGGGTGGCGATGTGCCACTCGGGGTTCAGGATCTCGAGGTCGTCGCCGCCCTTGATGGTGCCGGCAGTGACCTCGCAGGGGCCGACGGCCTCCACGCGGACGGTCTTGGGGGCTTCGCCGTAGATCTTGGCAGCGATGCCTTTGAGGTTCAGGACGATTTCGGTGACATCCTCACGCACGCCCTCGATGGTGGTGAACTCATGCACCACACCGTCGATCTTGACGCTGGTGACAGCCACACCGGGCAGAGAGGACAGAAGCACACGACGCAAGCTGTTGCCCAAGGTCGTGCCGAAGCCGCGCTCGAGGGGCTCGACGACGAACTTACCGTAGCGGCCATCCGGGGAAAGGGCAGCCGTTTCGATCTTGGGGCGTTCGATCTCCATCATAAAAACCCTCCTTGTTAAGCCGGTGCCCGAAGGCACCGGTTCGGTTGGAAAAATCGTAGAAAACAGTTAAGAGGATTACTTGGAGTACAACTCGACGATGAGGTGCTCTGCGATGGGCACATCGATGTCCTCACGAACGGGCAGCTTGGTGACAGTGCCCTTCAGGGCGTTCTTGTCACGCTCCAGCCAGGAGGGCAGCAGCACGACAGGAGCCTCCTCGCCCAGCAGCTTGCTGAACTTGACGGAGGAACGGCTGGACTCGATGACTTCGATCACATCGCCCGCCTTGACCTGGTAAGAGGGGATGTTGACACGCTTGCCATTGACAGTGAAGTGGTTGTGGGAAACCAGCTGGCGGGCGTCGCGGCGGGTCTTGGCAAAGCCCAGACGGTAGACGACGTTGTCGAGACGGCGCTCGACGAGGACCAGCAGGTTGACACCAGTCTGGCCGGGCATGCGGGAGGCCTTCTCGTAGTAGGTATGGAACTGGTTCTCCAGAATGCCGTACACGAACTTGACCTTCTGCTTCTCGTTCAGCTGGGTGGCGTACTCGCTCTTCTTCTTTCTCATCTGGCCGCCGGGGTTACGATTGGTGGTCTTTTTGCCATAACCCATAACAGCAGGAGAAATGCCGAGAGCACGGCAGCGCTTAGCGATAGGTTGGGTATTCTTAGCCATATCTCATGTTCTCCTTTCAATCAAACGCGGCGGCGTTTGGGCGGGCGGCAGCCATTGTGGGGGATGGGGGTCACGTCACGGATCATGGTGACCTCCAGGCCGGTTGCCTGCAGGGCGCGGATAGCGCTCTCACGGCCGGAACCGGGGCCCTTAACGTAGACCTCAACGGTCTTCATGCCATGCTCGATGGCGGCCTTGGCAGCGACCTCAGCAGCGCTCTGCGCAGCGTAAGGAGTGCTCTTACGGGAGCCACGGAAGTTCAGCGCACCAGTGCTGCACCAGGAAACGGTGTTGCCCTGGGTGTCGGTGATGGTCACGATGGTATTGTTAAAGGTGCTCTGGATGTGAGCAGCACCGGCGCTGATATTCTTGCGCTCTTTTTTCTTAGTGCGGGTTTTTGCCGCAGTAGCTTTGTTAGCAGCCATGTCTCAGTTCCTCCTTACTTCTTTTTGTTAGCGACAGTGCGCTTGGGACCTTTGCAGGTACGCGCATTGGTCTTAGTGCGCTGGCCGCGGCAGGGAAGACCCTTGCGATGGCGCACACCACGGTAGCACTGGATCTCGGTCAGACGCTTGATGTCAAGCGCGACGTTACGGCGCAGGTCGCCTTCCACCATGATGTTGTTTTTGTCGATGTAGTCACGGATCTTGGCCTCTTCATCAGCGGTCAGATCCTTGACGCGGGTATCAGGGTTAATTCCGGTACCGGCGAGAATCTCGTCGGCAGTGGACTGGCCAATGCCGTAAACATAAGTCAGACCAACCTCGATCCGCTTCTCGCGAGGCAGATCAACACCAGCAATACGTGCCATAAAGCACCTCCATTAGTAACATCCCATGTCCTGGTCGGGGCCTGCGCCGGGAATCTACGCACTTGGCCCCCAAGCGTTTTGGGTACGGTTTCCGCGGAATGCTCCGCGGACCTTTAGCCCTGACGCTGCTTATGCTTCGGATTGGCGCAGATGATCATCACGCGGCCTTTGCGCTTGATGACCTTGCACTTCTCGCAAATGGGTTTCACGGAAGGTTTTACCTTCATGATGTTAACCTCCTTTATAACACAAGGCGCTTCTTACTTGGAACGCCAGGTGATCCGGGCTTTGGTCAGGTCGTAGGGAGACATTTCCATCGTGACCTTGTCGCCGGGCAGGATGCGGATGAAGTTGGTCCGCAGCTTGCCGGAAATGTGAGCCATAACCACATGGCCGTTGGGCTTACCCTCTTTGTTGAGGAGTTCAACCTTGAACACAGTGTTGGGCATGGCCTCCCGAACGATACCTTCTACTTCGATGACATCTTCTTTAGACAAGCTGATTGCCTCCTTGAAGGGTTCCGTCAGTTCTGCGCCGCGTCATAGGCGCGGATCGCATCCCTGAGTTGTTGATCGCTTTTCAGAAGCTCGTTCTCAAGAACGGTGGTCGTAGGTGCAACGTGCTGCTTCTTTTTGCGCTTGGGGTTGTCCAGCTTACGCAGGTCCCCGTCCGCGAGCAGAAGCATCTGTTCCTCCACAGCCAGAACAGCCAGTGTGCGGGTCTTATCCCGCCCGGCTTTCGAGCGGACCAGTTGGCCTTTTACAAAGTCCATCCGGGTTCCTCCCAGCCGTGGGTCAGGACCTCGGCGCCAGCCGTGGTGATGGCCATGGTGTGCTCAAAGTGAGCCGCCAGGCCGCCGTCACACGTCTTGACCGTCCAGCCGTCCTTCAGCGTCTTTACCGCGTACTTGTACTGGCATACCATCGGCTCAACGGCAATGCACATGCCCGGCACCAGACGCGGACCGCGTCCGGCATTGCCGAAGTTCGGGACCTCCGGATCCTCGTGCAGCTCCTTGCCGACACCGTGGCCGACGAAGGTACGCACGACGGAGAAACCGTTCTTCTCGACATAGGACTGTACAGCGTGACCGATATCCCCTACCCGATTGCCGCCGCACGCCATCTCAATGCCGCGATGCAGGCTTTCTTTGGTAACATCCAGCAGCCGCTGTGCCTCGAGGTCGATCTTGCCGCACGCATAGGTGCAGGCATTATCGCCGTTGAAGCCGTCGATCTTGCAGCCGGTGTCGATCGAAACGATGTCGCCGGGGCGGATCTGCTGCTGTTTGTTGGGGATGCCGTGAATGACCGTGTCATTCACGCTGATGCACGCCGTGGCCGGGAAGCCGTACAGGTGCAGGAAATTGGGTCTTGCACCGTGGCGCACGATAAAGTCATAGATGATTTTGTCGATCTCTGCGGTAGTGATACCGGGTTCAATCGCTTCGCCGCCAGCCTTCAAGGCAGCAGCGCTGATCGCGCATGCCTTGCGCATTTTCTGCAGCTCGGCAGCGTTTTTGATTTGGATCATGGATGATTAAGCCTCCAAAAGCTTGAGAAGGAACGCAGTCGTGGCCTCGATGGAACCCTGGTCGGGTACCTCCACAAGCTTGCCGCGCTGGCGATAGAACTCGACCAGCGGCTCGGTCTGCTCGTGGTAAGCCTTTAGGCGATCCAGTACGGTGGCAGGCTCATCATCCTTGCGGATGGCAAGCTCACCGCCGCAGCGGTCACAAACGCCCTCTTTGGCACTGGGTTTGTTGACGATGTGGTAGCTGGCACCGCATTTTGCGCAAACGCGGCGGCCGGACATGCGGCGGGTGATGGCCTCGTCGGGAACGATCAGGTTCACGACCTTGTCGATCTCCACGCCCATCTGCTCCAGGGCCTCGCCCTGGGCAATCGTGCGCGGCATACCGTCGAGGATAAAGCCCTTCGCGCAGTCAGGCTCGGCCAGGCGCTCCTTCACGATGCCGACGATCACGTCGTCAGGCACCAGAGCACCGGCGTCCATAAAGCCTTTTGCCTTTTTGCCCATCGGGGTGCCGTCCTTGACGGCGGCACGCAGAATGTTGCCGGTGGAAATGGTCGGGATGCCCAGCTTATCGCAGAGGATCTCTGCCTGGGTACCCTTGCCGGCGCCGGGGGCGCCCAAAAGGATCAGTTTCATCGCACATTCCCTTTCTCTTATTCCAAGAACCCTTTGTGGTAACGGGCGGTCATATAGCCTTCCAGAGAACGGCCGGTCTCAAGCGCGACACCCACGACGATCAGCAGCGTAGTACCACCCAGCTGGATGGAGGTGCCGGTGATGTTGCCGAGGATGATGGGGAAGCCTGCCACGATGGCCAGGAAGACCGCGCCGATCAGAGTGATCTTGGACAGGGTCTTCGTGATGAAATCGCTGGTGGGCTTGCCCGGACGGATGCCGGGGATGGTGCCGTTGTTCTTGCGGAGCTGGTTGGCAATGTCCACGGGGTTGTACTGGATCGCAACGTAGAAGTAGTTGAACGCAACGATCAGCAGCACGTAAACGATGAGGTAAAGAACGCTGTTGTAGTTGAACACGCTGAAGAAAGCGTACAGCGCCGGATGCGAGGAAGCATCCAGATTGATGAACCGGAAGATCAGACCGGGCAGGCTGCACAGCGTCGAGGCAAAGATGATGGGCATAACGCCGGTCATGTTGACCTTGATGGGGATGTAGCTGGCCTGACCGCCGTACATCTTGCGGCCCATAACGCGCTTGGCATACTGGACCGGAATGCGGCGCTCCGCGTTCGTCAGGATGACGACGAAGACCACAGCGACCAGGGCCAGGACGACCAGCAGGGGCAGCATGATGTAGAAGAACGGCTCACCGTTCTGGGCGCGGGCCAGGATGTTGGTCGTAGCAGTGTAGATGCTGGACCAGCGGGCCACGATGCCTGCGAAGATCATCAGCGAGAGACCGTTGCCGATACCCTTGGAGTCGATCTGGTTGCCCATCCAGGTGCAGAGCTGAGAGCCCGCCGTGAAGGACAGCACGATAACGACTGCGCTGAAGATGCCCGCAAAGCCCTCCGTGTAGGACAGAGCGCCCATATTGCGGATGATGAAGTAGTAGCCGATGGACAGCATCAGACCGATGCCCGCGCCAACATAGTTGGTGATGCGGCGCATCTTGCGCTGGCCCTCCTCACCTTCCTTGGCGAGGTTTTCCAGATACGGAATGGCTACTGCCAGCAGCTGCATAATGATGGAGGCATTGATGGCGGGCTGCACACCCAGGGCGAACAACGTGCATTCGCTCAGAGCGCCGCCGCTCATCATGTTCAGGTACTCCAGCATATCGCCGTTGCCGCCGGCGAACATCGAGGTAAGTGCGCCTGCGCTGATGTACGGCACAGGGAGCGCACAGCCGAGACGGAACAGGACGAGGATCAGAAGGGTGAACAGAAGACGCTTGCGCAGATCTTCAATCTTCCATGCGTTACGGAAGGTTTCCAGCACCTTACATCACCTCAGCCTTCCCGCCTGCTTTCTCGATTTTTTCCTTGGCGGAGGCTGTATAAGCAGCGACCTTGACATTCAGAGCCTTGGTCAGCTCGCCATTGCCCAGCACCTTGACGCCGTCCAGCGTCTTGGAGATGATGCCGGCCTTCAGCAGGGCCTCGGTATCAACGGTAGCACCGGCCTCGAACTTCTCGAGGTCAGACACCTTGATGGTAACATACTTGGTTGCGAAAATGTTGTTGAAACCGCGCTTCGGCAGACGACGCTGCAGAGGCATCTGGCCACCTTCGAAGCCAGCCTTCTTGACGCCGCTGCGGGCCTTCTGGCCCTTGTGGCCGAAGCCAGCGGTCTTGCCGTTGCCGGAACCAGCACCGCGGCCCTTGCGGGTCACGGCCTTACGGGCGCCGGCGGAAGCTTTCAGTTCGTGAAGTTTCATGCTTGCACCTCCTTGCATTAGCCCTTGGTCACGACGACCAGGTGAGCGATCTTGGCGATCTTGCCCTGGGTAGCCGCGTTGTCGGGCTGCTCGGTAACCTCACCGGGGCGGTTCAGGCCCAGGGAGTGCGCAACGGCGATCTGCTCTTTGCCGCGGCCGATCAGGCTCTTGGCGAGACGAATGGTAACTTTCTCCATTGTGGTACCCTCCTTAGCCCAAGATCTCGGCAACGGTCTTGCCGCGCTTAGCAGCGACGCTCTCGGCGTCGGTCAGGCCGCACAGGCCTGCGAAGGTAGCAGCAGTGACGTTGATGGGGTTGTTGGAACGCAGGCTCTTGGCGCGGATGTCCTTGATGCCGGCGCACTCGAGCACGGCACGGACGGGGCCGCCGGCCAGAACGCCGGTACCGGGGGCAGCGGGACGCATCAGGACGCGGCCTGCGCCGTACTCGCCGACGATCTCGTGAGGAATGGTGGTGCCCTTCAGGCAGACCTTGCGCATGTTCTTCTTGGCAGCGCCCTCACCCTTGCGGATAGCCTCGGGAACCTCGCCGGACTTGCCGACGCCGTAGCCGATGTTGCCCTTGCCGTCGCCCACGACGATCAGAGCAGCGAACTTCATGACGCGGCCGCCCTTGACAGTCTTGGAAACGCGGTTGATGGAGACGACCTTGGTGATCATGCCGTCATCTTCTTGTCTTCTCTGCATGGCCATTGTATCTTCTCCCTCCTTACAGCTTCAGACCGGCCTCGCGGGCACCCTCAGCGAGAGCCTGCACACGGCCGTGGTAAACGAAGCCGCCACGATCGTAGACGACCTCAGTGATGCCCTTCTCGAGGCACTTCTTGGCGATGTTCTCGCCAACCTTCTTAGCAGCTTCGACGTTGCCGCCGTAAGCGTTGAAATCTTTGTCCATGCTGGAAGCGCTGGCCAGGGTCACGCCCTGCTCATCATCGATGACCTGAGCGTAGATGTGCTTGGCAGAGCGGAAAACATCCAGACGGGGACGAGCAGCAGTGCCGCTGATCTTGCCGCGGACACGACGGTGGCGGCGCAGACGAGCAACGTTCTTATCAGCCTTGTTGACCATAATGTTTCTCCTCTCCTATTATTTACCCTTGCCGGCTTTGCCTTCCTTGCGGATGACATACTCGCCAACATAGCGGATGCCCTTGCCCTTGTACGGCTCGGGCGGGCGGACACCGCGGACCTCGGCAGCGAACTGGCCGACCTCCTGCTTGTCGATACCGGTGATGCTGAAATGCAGAGCATCCTTCAGCTCGATCTTGATGGTATCGGTGTCCTCAAACTCAACGGGATGAGAGAAGCCCAGGGTCAGGGTCAGCTTGCTGCCCTGCTTGGCGGCACGATAGCCGACGCCCTGAATTTCCAGATCCTTGCGGAAGCCCTCGGTAACACCGACGACCATGTTATGGATCAGGGTGCGGGTCAGGCCATGGAGGCTGCGTGCCTCCTTCTCGTCATTGGGGCGGGTAACCAAAATCTCATTGCCCTCGACAGCAACAGTCATCAGAGGATGAAACTTGGAATGCAGGGTACCCTTGGGGCCCTTAACGGTGATAGCGTGCTCGGCCGCATCGACCTTCACTTCCACACCGGCGGGAATGACGATGGGTTTTCTTCCAATTCTCGACATTGTCTATACCCCTTTCTTACCACACAAAGGCGAGAACTTCACCGCCGACGTGAGCAGCGCGGGCTGCCTTGTCGGTCATGACGCCTTTAGAGGTGGAGATGATTGCGGTGCCCAGGCCCTTCATGACCTTAGGCATATCCTCGCAGTTGGTGTAAATACGCAGGCCCGGCTTAGAAACGCGCTTCAGGCCGGCGATGACCGGAGTACCGTTCTCCTGGTACTTCAGGGTCAGGGTGATGGTCCCCTGCTTATTGTCCTCGGTCACTTTCATACCCTTGATGTAGCCCTCGTCAACCAGAATCTGGCAGATCGCCTTCTTCAGGTTAGATGCGGGGATATCCACGGAAGGGTGTTTGGCAGTGCTAGCATTGCGGATGCGGGTCAGCAGGTCCGCGATAGGATCGGTGATTTGCATGCCACTAACCTCCTTAGGTTGTGTTTAAGAGTGTTGTTAATTCGTTCAGACAGAAGCAATCAAGGGCTTACCAGGAAGCCTTCTTGACGCCGGGGATCTCGCCCTTGTAAGCCAGCTCACGGAAGCAGATACGGCAGACACCGTACTTGCGCAGGTAAGCGTGGGGACGACCGCAGATCTTGCAGCGGTTGTAAGCGCGGGTCGAGAACTTGGCGGGACGCTGCTGCTTGAGCTTCATAGAAGTTTTTGCCATGTGAGTTCCCTCCCTTAGTTAGCGAACGGAGCGCCCAGAGCCTTCAGCAGCTCCTTGGCCTCCTCGTCGGTCTTAGCGGTGGTGACGAAGCAGATGTCCATGCCGCGGATCGCATCGACCTTGTCGAAGTCGATCTCGGGGAAGATGATCTGCTCCTTCAGGCCGAAGGCGTAGTTGCCGCGGCCATCGAAGGAGTTGCCGTTGATGCCGCGGAAGTCGCGAACGCGGGGCAGCGCGACATTGAAGAGGCGGTCAACGAACTCGTACATACGCTCACCACGCAGGGTGACCTTTGCGCCGATGGGCATGCCCTCGCGCAGCTTGAAGTTTGCAACGCTCTTGCGGGCCTTGCAGACGATAGCCTTCTGGCCGGTGATCTGGCCCAGGTCGGCGACGATGGCGTCGATGACCTTGGCGTTCTCCTTGGCCTCACCAGCGGCAACGTTGATGATGACCTTATCCAGCTTGGGGATCTGCATAACGCTCTTGTAGCCGAACTTCTTGTTCAGGGCCGGAGCGATCTCGTTGACATACTGTTCTTGCAAACGTGCCATTGTGTACTCCTCCCTTACAGTTCAGCGCCGCACTTGCGGCAAACGCGGACGGTCTTGCCGTCCTTGACAGAATGGCCCACGCGGGTGGCCTTGCCACACTTGGGGCAGACGGGCATGACCTTGCAGGCGTAGATAGCGCCCTCGGCCTTGACGATGCCGCCCTGCTCGCCCTGACGGCGAGGCTTGACGTGCTTCGTGACCATGTTCAGGCCCTCGACAATGACCTTGCCCTCTTTCGGGGAGGTCTGCAGGACCTTGCCGGTCTTGCCCTTGCACTTGCCGGAGATGACCATGACGTTGTCGCCGGTTTTAACATGAAGATTGTTCATTTAATTAAAACCTCCTTACAGCGATTCCGGAGCCAGGCTCAGGATCTTGGTGAAGCCGGCGTCGCGCAGCTCGCGAGCGACGGGTCCAAAGATACGAGTGCCCTTGGGGCTCTTGTCGGCCATGACGATAACGGCGGCGTTCTCATCAAAGCGGATGTAGGAGCCGTCGTCACGGCGCAGGCCGTGCTTGCTACGGACGATGACGGCCTTGACCACGTCGCCCTTCTTCACGGTACCACCGGGAGCAGCCTTCTTGACGCTGCAAACCACGATGTCACCGATGTTTGCGTATCTCTTGCGGGTACCGCCCAGTACACGGAAGCACATTAACTCCTTAGCACCGGTATTGTCGGCCACTTTGAGATAAGTTTGCATCTGAACCATCTTTCAGGTCCTCCTTTCAAAGTACCAGGCTGATTATTTTGCCTTCTCGATGATCTTCACGAGACGCCAGTTGACGTCCTTGGAGATCTTGCGGGTCTCCATGATCTCGACGCGGTCGCCGATGCCGGCTTCGTTGTTCTCGTCATGGGCCTTGAACTTCTTGGTGCGCTTCAAGATCTTCTTGTACAGAGGGTGCTGGACGCTGTCCTTAACAGCGACAACGATGGTCTTGTCCATCTTGTCGGAGACAACGACGCCCACACGGGTCTTTCTCAGATTACGTTCCATGCTTTACCCTCCCTCTTAAGCGTTCTTGGCATTCTTCTCAGCCAGGACGGTCATCACGCGGGCGATGTCCTTCTTAACGGCCTCGATGCGAATGGGGTTGTCCAACTGGTTGATGGCGTGCTGAAAGCGCAGGTTGAAGAGTTCGGCCTTCAGGTCCTTGAGCTGCTTGTTCAGCTCGACATCGGTCATTTCGCGCAGTTCAGTGGCTTTCATTCAGCGTCACCCTCCTTTACAGTGTCAAGCTCCTCGCGCTTGACGAATTTGCAGCGAATCGGCAGCTTGTGGCTGGCCAGACGCAGGGCCTCGCGAGCGGTCTCCTCGTTGACATCAGCCAGCTCGAAGAGCACGCGGCCCGGCTTGACGACGGCGACCCAGTACTCGGGGCTGCCCTTACCGGAACCCATTCGGGTGCCGGCCGGCTTCTCGGTAACGGGCTTGTCGGGGAAGATCTTGATCCAGACCTTGCCGCCACGCTTGATATAACGGGTCATGGCAACACGGGCTGCCTCGATCTGGTTGGAGGTGATCCAAGCCGGCTCGAGAGCGACCAGGCCGTAATCGCCCTGGTTGACCTTGTTGCCGCGCATGGCCTTACCGGTCATGCGGCCGCGCTGGACGCGGCGATACTTAACACGCTTCGGCAGTAACATTACTGTTTGCCTCCTTCCTTCTTGGCGGGGGCTTTGGCGCCCTTCAGGATCTCGCCTTTGTAGATCCAAACCTTGACGCCGACCTTACCGTAGGTGGTGTTGGCCTCAGCGAAGCCGTAGTCGATGTCAGCGCGCAGAGTCTGCAGGGGGATGGTGCCCTCATGGTAGCTCTCAACGCGGGCGATGTCCGCGCCGGCCAGACGGCCGGAGCAGGTGACCTTGATACCCTTGGCAGGCGTGGCGCTGCGGTCACGGGGCTGCATGGCATTGCGGATGGCCTGCTTCATAGCGCGGCGGAAAGCGATGCGGCGCTCCAGCTGGGAAGCAACGTCCTCAGCAACGAGCTGTGCATTGGTGGTGGTGCCCTTGACCTCAATGATGTTGAGGTTGACGGCCTTGCCGGTCAGCTTTGCCAGCTGCTTCTCGATCTTGGCGCTCTCAGCACCGCCCTTGCCGATCACGATGCCCGGCTTTGCGCAGAAGACATTGACCTTCACGCGGGGGGCACCGGTCTGGGAGTCGACGGTACGCTCGATCTCGATCTTGGGAACGCCGGCAGCGTACAGCTGCTTCTTCAGGGTCTTACGGATCTTGTAATCCTCGACCAGGGTGTCGCCGAATGCCTGCTTAGAGGTAAACCAGCGGCTGTCCCAATCTTTGATAACACCCACGCGCATGCCGTGGGGATTGACTTTCTGGCCCATTTGTTTACCTCCTTACTGTTTCTCTTTCAGCACAACAGTCATGTGGCTGGTGCGCTTCAGGATGCGGTATGCACGGCCCTGTGCGCGAGGCATGATGCGCTTGAGCGTGGGGCCGGGGCAGACGTAGCATTCTGCGACGTAGAGATTGTTGCGATCCATGTTGAAGTTGTTTTCCGCATTAGCGGCAGCAGAATTCACCAGCTTGAGAAGGGGCTCGCAGGCGGCCTTCGGGGTGTACTGCAGGATAGCCAGCGCTTCGTCCAGGGGTTTGTTACGGATGAGGTCCATCACGATCGAAACCTTGCGGGGACTAATGCGGGCGTAACGGAGAATAGCCCGTGCTTCCATTCGATGTTCCTCCTCTCTTATTTGCCGGCGGTCTTAGCGCCGACGTGGCCGGTGAACTTGCGGGTAGGTGCAAACTCGCCCAGCTTGTGGCCAACCATGTCCTCGGTAACGTACACGGGCACATGCTTGCGGCCGTCATGAACGGCGAAGGTGTGACCGACGAACTCGGGGAAGATGGTGGAGGAGCGGCTCCAGGTCTTCACGACGCTTTTCTTGCCAGCCTCGTTCAGAGCCTCAACCTTCTTGTACAGGGAAGGCAGAACGTAAGGGCCCTTCTTAGTGCTTCTAGACATTGTTCAAAAACCTCCCTTAGCCGTTGGCGCGCTTGACAATGAACTTGTCGCTGCGAGCCTTGTGTTTGCGGGTCTTCAGGCCCAGAGCGGGCTTGCCCCACGGAGTACGCGGGCTGGAATGACCAACCGGAGCGCGGCCCTCGCCACCACCATGAGGATGGTCGCAGGGGTTCATGACGGAACCACGGCTGCCGGGGCGGACGCCCATATGGCGCTTGCGGCCGGCCTTGCCGAGGTTGACGTTCTCGTGGTCGAGGTTGGAAACAACGCCGATGGTGGCGATGCAGTTCAGACGAACGTTGCGCATCTCACCGGAGGGCAGACGGACCAGAGCGTAACCATTCTCCTTAGCCATCAGCTGCGCCATAACGCCAGCGGAACGGACCAGCTGGCCGCCCTTGCCGGGATACAGCTCGATGTTGTGGATCATGGTACCAACGGGGATGTTCTCGAAGGGCAGAGCGTTGCCGGGCTTGATGTCAGCGTTGGGGCCAGCCATGATGGTGTCGCCAACCTTCAGACCATCGGGAGCCAGGATGTAGCTCTTGGCGCCGTCCTCGTACTCAACGAGTGCGATGAAGGCGGAACGGTTCGGGTCATACTCCAGCGTCTTGACGGTGGCGGGGACATCAAACTTGTTGCGCTTGAAGTCGATGACACGGTACTTGACGCGGTTGCCGCCGCCGTGATGGCGGACGGTGATCTTGCCGGTGTTGTTGCGGCCGGCATGCTTCTTCTTGGACTCGAGCAGGCTGCGCTCCGGATCGACCTTGGACAGCACGCTGTAGTCAGTAACAGTCATGCCACGGCGACCGGGGGTAGTCGGCTTGTACTTCTTGATAGCCATGTTGATCTCCTTGTTGTTATCTTATGAATTTTTATCGGGGTCATATCCCCATAACCGGGCCCCTCGGCGGGGCCCTCAAGACGGCCTTGCGGCCATCCGGTCATCAAACCATGGAGTTGAAGAACTCGATCTCCTTGGAGTCGGCAGTCAGGGTGACGATGGCCTTCTTGCTCTTGGCAGTGTAGCCGGCGTGCATGCCCTGGCGGCGATAGCGACCACGGACGGAGATGGTGTTGACCTTGGCGACCTTCACGCCGAACAGCTCTTCAACAGCGTTGGCGATGTCGATCTTGGTGGCGTCGGTAGCGACCTTGAAGGTGTACTTCTTGTCAGCGATGCCAGCCATGGAGTTCTCGGTGATGACGGGGGCGAGAACGATGTCCTGTGCGAATTTCATCACGCATATACCTCCTCAAGTTTCTTGGCAGCGTCAACGCTCAGGATGAGCTTGTCGGCGTTGACAACATCGTAGGTGTTGATGCCGGTAGCGGCGGTCTGGACACCGGGGATGTTGGCGGCGCTCTTGACGAACTTGGCGTCCAGAGTGTCATTGACGATCAGGTTCTTCTTGCCTGCGCCGACAGCGGCCAGGAAAGCAACGACGGTCTTGGTCTTGTACTCGTCAGCGGCGATCTTGTCGACCAGGATCATGTTGCCGTTGGCAGCCTTGTCAGACAGGGCGCTGAGCAGAGCCAGACGCTTGACCTTCTTGTTGATGGTGTAGTAGTAGCTGCGGGGCTTGGGGCCCAGAGCAACACCGCCGTGGGTCCACTGCGGAGCACGGATAGAGCCCTGACGAGCGTGGCCGGTGCCCTTCTGGCGCCAAGGCTTCTTGCCGCCGCCGCGGACTTCCTTGCGGATCTTGGTGTTCTGGGTGCCCTGGCGCTGGTTGGCCAGGAAGTTGACGACTGCCTCGTGGACAGCCTTCTCGTTCGGGGTGATCCCGAACACGGCGTCGGAAAGCTCAACGGTGGAAACCTTCTTGCCGTTCATATCGACGACATCAAACTGTGCCATTGTGTTTTCCTCCTTTACGCTTTCACGCTGTCGTGGATGGTCACGACCGAGCCCTTCGGGCCGGGGATCGCACCCTTGATCGCGATCAGATTGTTCTCAGCATCGACTTTAACGATGCTCAGGTTCTGGACGGTCACGCGGACCGCACCCATGTGGCCGGGCAGACGCTTGCCCTTGAACACGCGGGACGGGCTGGAAGTGGAACCGTTAGAACCGGCATGACGTGCAACAGGGCCGGTGCCGTGGCTCTCACGCAGGCGGTGCTGGCCAAAGCGCTTGATAACGCCCTGATAGCCCTTGCCCTTGCTGGTGCCGACAACGTCAACCTTGTCGCCCTCTGCGAAGACATCAGCCTTGAGGATGTCGCCGACGTTGACGGCAGCGATGTCATCAAAACGGAACTCACGCAGGGTGCGCTTGGGAGCGACGTCAGCCTTGTCGAAGTGACCCTTGGCGGCCTTGTTGACCTTCTTGGCGCTCACTTCGCCGTAGCCCATCTGAACAGCCTGGTAGCCGTCAGACTCAACGGTCTTCTTCTGCACGACGGTGCAGGGGCCGGCCTCGATGATGGTGACCGGAACGACCTTGCCGTTGGCGTCGAACAGCTGGGTCATGCCCAGCTTCTTGCCGATGATACCTTTTTGCATTGTGTTTGTCCTCCTGTAAAGGTTATTGGTTGGTGGTTTCCCATCAACATGACCTCTCCGCTGTTTGCATTGCAGCGAGATGGTGCTTTACCGTGTCTTTCCATTACACGCCGACCGTTCACGGATCACGGCCGCGCGTATCGGCCATTATAATGTAGAAACTCGATTACAGCTTGATCTCGATGTCAACGCCGGCGGGGAGCTGCAGGCTCATGAGAGCCTCGACCGTCTTGTTGGACGGCTTCAGAATGTCGATCAGACGCTTGTGCGTGCGGGTCTCGAACTGCTCACGGCTGTCCTTGTACTTGTGGACAGCGCGCAGGATCGTGACGACCTCCTTGTCGGTGGGCAGAGGGATCGGGCCGGAAACGCGAGCGCCAGTGCGCTTAGCGGTCTCCACGATCTTCTGTGCCGCAGCATCGATCAGGGATGCATCGTAGCTCTTCAGACGGATTCTGATTTTTTCTTTGACTGCCATTGCATTCGCCTCCTATAAAATTTTGCGCCTTAGGCGAGCCGATAAATCACACACGTTTCCGGGTGTTCAACCTTTTCGCATGACAAAATCCGGTGAACCGTGTTCGCACAGTTCTCCCGGAAAGAATCATCACAAAGTAAGGTGAACATTGGTCCGCACCGCAGAATGCAGTGGCGTACATATCCCTTTGTTTCCGTAATTCTTTCGCCCGGTTCTAAGATCGGACATACTCCGCGGAAAAACCCGCCAGCCCTTCGGCTTTACGGCGGCAACCTCCCGCATCAACGCATATCGCGGCTTGCGCAGCTTGCTTATTCTGCACAAGCCTTCCGCAGCCAAGATGTATTATAGCACACGTCTCCCGGTGTTGCAAGTGTTTTTTGGCATTTTTATAAATTTTTTTTGAGAAATTTTTACGTTATGCCGAAAGTAGTGGGGGTTGTATGAGTTTTCAACAGAGTGCATGGTTTTTGGGGAAAGTTTGTTGGATTTGTGGGCAATTTGTAAGGAAATTGTCACTGTCTGCTCCTTGCCTCCCTCTGCGAGGGAGGTGGCCCCGCAGGGCCGGAGGGAGAGAGCCTTGCCTTCACCCGAAATATTTCGGGCAGCCGCAAAGTTCTCTCCCCCACCGCCTGCGGGCGGACCCCCCTCCCAGAGGTGGCCAAGGGGGTTAATTCGGCAGCTCCAGCGCATCCACCCGCCAGCCATTCTCCGTCGGCACCAATCGCACCGTCGTTACAGTGGCGGTATCGGGCACAATCGTCTCCTCCCCTGCCCAGCCTTTAAAATCGTCGCTCTCGCAGGTCAGCGAGAGCTGCCAGAATGCAAGGCTGCCGTCGGGCTGCAGCTCCGGCTCGGTGAAAAGATGCCCGCAGTAGGCGATGTTGCCGCCGCGGTCACCGTCCAGCGTCAGGATGGTGTCGTTTTCGCCCTCGGCAAAGAGTGCGGGGTCCATGCTCAGCATATCGTCCACCCAGGCATCGGAGTAGACCGTGTGCAGAAAGCTGCCGAACTCCGAGAACTTCGTGTAAAACGCGCCATCCGCCGCGCGGTAGTTGAAAAACCCAACCGGCTCGTCCAGTTTCTCATAGGGCAAAAAGCCCGCGTGCATCCCCCACCAGTGATACTGGAAGTAATACGCCGAGGCCAGCGCGGCCCGGGCCTGCTTGTCCAGCGACGCGGGAACATCGCAGACTTCGGTGCGGTCATAGTAGCTCTCGACCCACGGTGCATTGACCGTGACCGTCACCACATTGTTCATGGGCAGGGTGTAGGGTTCGGCCTGTACTTTCAGGGCCCAGTAGCACCCAATGGCGCGGCTGTATTTGTCCTGCCAGTCCGGGTTCAACTCCTTTAAGTTTTCCACCGTGGTGTGGAAAATCTCCGCTGCTTCTTCCAGCGTCTTTGCATTATAGCAGAGCGTCACGCCGTCCGTGGGCCATGTGACCTGTTCCTGCGGTTGCGGCTTATGCGGAGCGCTGAACGTGTAGTCCGGCATCGTGCAGCCTGCACCGTCCCGCCAATCGTCGAAGGAGACCTCATCGTACACCGCCATCGTCGGCGCAGGCGTCGGGGACGGCGTGGGTGCCAGGGTTATGACAGGCGTTGCGGTAGGTTCGGGGGTAGCCGCCACACTGTCCGCTGGGGCAGACGTGCAGGCGGTAAGTAAAACAAGAGATACAAGAATCGGAAAATTTTTCTTCATATTGCGTACCTCATATTATAGTTGCCCTGTAGGGGCCGCACATGTGCGGCCCGCAGCTGTATGGCAGACGACCTCCTGCGGGAAGGCCGCGGGCCGGGCATGCCCGGCCCCTACCGTGCGGCAGATTGTAGGGGGCGCTGTCCGCATCGGCCTGCGGGGCGTCGGGGACACCGCCCCCTACATTTACCGTTTTTTCAGCTGTTCCTCCAGCCCTGCACGCGGCGTCACGTAGACCGTCGTGTAGACCTCGTACAGCACCATGCCCGGTTTTGCCCCGTTGGCCTTCCATATATTTTTGACCTCGGTGGTGTCCACGGCGACCTTCGCGCCGCCGTTCTGGCTCGAATGCAGGACGGCCAGCTCGGCGGCCTCCTGTTTGGTCGTGTCGGGGATGTCCTCTCCGCGGCTCATAACGACGCAGTGGCTGCCGGGTGCCTTCTGGACGTGGAACCACAGGTCCTTGCCGCGGGCGGTGTGCAGGGTCAGCTTGTCGTTCTGCAGGTTGTTGCGCCCCACCAGGATCTCAAAGCCGTCGCTCGAGGTATACCGCAGGAAGTCCGCAGGCTTCTGCTTGCGGTCCCGCTGCTTGTAATACTTTAAGTAGCCCTGGCTTTTCAGCTCGGCGCGGATCTCGTTCAGTGCCATCTCGCCGGGGGCGCTCTCCACCTCATACAGCACCGTGCGCAGATACTCGATCTCGGCCTCGCCCTCCACCAGCAGCTTTTGCAGCATGGCGTGGGCGGTCTGCTTCTTTTTATAATCGCGGAAATACTTCTGCGCGTTCTCGTTGCCGCCCAGACGCGGGTCCAAGCGTATGGTCACATCCTCGCCGGTGTAGTAGTTCTGCACGGTCACCTGCCGGTCACCCTTGTGGATGGCCCAGAGGTTCGCCTGCAAAAGCTCGCCGTACAGGCGCAGCGTGTCGGCCTTGGCGGACTGGCTCAGTTCCTCCTTCCGCGCGGCCTGCTTGCGGACGGCGCGGTCATACATATTGTGAACGGCCTTGTACAGCTCGCGGCTTTTCTGGCGCAGGCGCTCGGCACGGTCCTTCGTGGCGTAGTAGTCCTCGAGCATCTCGCTGTAGGACGGATAGCGGGTCAAAATCGCCGCGCTGCCGTACTGTTGCGGCACAAAGAAGCTGAACTCCACGGGCTTCGGTGCGCCGTCCGGCTGGGGCAGACGCACCGCGGTGGGCGTGCCGCCGTGGGCGTGCTCGTCCTTCAATTCGTCGATGGCCGCGGCCAGCCCGGCCTTCTCCTCGGCGGTCAGGTCGCAGGCCAGCGCGGGCGTTTCCCCCAGCGCGCGGCAAACAGCCTCCCGCACGACGACGGGGCCGACGCCCGCCACCGTCTTGCCCAGCGCCTGTGCAACGGGCAGATCCTTCTCGCACGCAGCGGCCACGATGGCGGCGGCGCTCGTCTCCAAAAAGTCAGGCCGCGCAGGCTTGGGCGGCAGCGTGTAGGCCAGACCCGGCAGCAGCTGGCGGACCTCGCTGTCGTCAAAGTCCACCCGCTTGAGGGCATCAATGATGCGCCCGCCCTGCACGAGCACCAGATTGGAGTAACGGCCCATCAGCTCGACGGCCAGCGTGTTCGTGACCAGGTCGCCCATCTCGTTCGTGCAGCGGAAGTCAAAATAGACGATGCGGTCCCCCGGCTCGCGGCGCAGCTCAATGAGCCGCCCGCCGGTCAGGTGCTTGCGCAGCAGCATACAGAAGCCCGGCGGCGTGAGCGGGTTCTCGAAGCTCTCCTTCGTCAGGCAGACGCGGGCCGAGCCGCTGCGGGCCGACAGCAGCAGACGGTGGGTCTCGGTGCGGGTGCGCAGGGTCATAAGAACCTCGTCGCGGGTCGGCTCAAAAATTTTGTCGATCTTGGCATCGAGCAGCGTGTTTTTCAGTTCACCGGCGACCAGCGCCAGCGTTGCGGCATCAAGGGACATGGGAATGGCTCCTTATTATAATAGGTAGGAATACGGATCAGCATCAGCCTCGGCGTGGGCGACGGTGAGGGCCGGGAACTGCTTTTCCAGCTGGACGGCCAGCACATCGGCAATGGCGTGCTCGGTGCCCCAGTGGCCCGCGACCACAAGGCCGATGCCCTTCTGCCTGGCCAGCAGCGCAATGTGGTGGGCTGCCTCGCCGGTGACAAGGCAGTCCGCACCGCGCGCGATGGCTTCCTCTAAGTAACTGCCGCCCCCTCCGCTGACCTCGGCCAGGCAGGTGACAGGCTTTTGGCCGTTCACGTACTTGACGCCGCTGTGCAGCGTGGCGGCGCAGAATTTGGCCAGCGCCTTCACCGTGGTGGGCATCGTGGTGCCGATGCGCCCGCAGCCTTCGGCGAAGCTCTCGCGGCCCTCGGCGGCGATGCCGAGGATGTCGCAGAGTGTATCGTTGACGCCGCCCGGGGCCGCGTCAAGGTTTGTGTGCATACAGATGGCCGAGATGCCGTTTTTCATCAGCAGGGCGGGCACATCATCGGCAGCCAGCGTCCTGAGCGGATGGAAGATGACCGGGTGATGGCTGACAATAAGCTGGCAGTCGTTTTCGACAGCCTCCCGCACGACGGCGGGGGTGATGTCCAGCGTGGTCAGCACACCGTCCACGGGCTGACCCGCATCGACGAGCAGGCCGACGTTATCCCAATCCAATGCCAGCTCCTGCGGGGCCACTGCCCGCAGAAAGCCCAAAATCTGCTGTACGCTTACTGACATGTTTTTACCTCCTGATGGATTCTGTTTTACCGCAGGCTTGCGGAGATCACCCGTCTGCGGGTGCCTGATTTGACGCTGCGGGCCGGGCATACCCGGCCCCTACAGGGCGGCGGAAAGTAGACGAGCAATATAGGCAACGTGCCCGGGAGGGATAAATCCCTCCCATACAAATCACGGTACCGGGTACTTGTAGGGCGGCCAGCCCTCTGGCCGCCGTGGCCGTTTACGGTTGTGCGCAGGTGATTCATCACGGCTTGGACAAACGCTCCAATTCCGCAATCAGTTTTCCTACAGCCTCGTTTTCTTCCCCCTCCGGCAGACCCAAACGGTACTTTTTCAGCTTCTCATTCTGCACGGCGTAATACTCGCTGCACCCGGGCTGACCGTTCGTCAGGCCGGTCAGGCAGAACAGCCCGTCCGGCTCGCGGGCGGCACCCGTGTACTGCGCATTCATGACGGCGTACCACCGGCCTGCGGCTTGGCAGAGGGTCTCGGCCCGCAGTGCAAAGCCGCGGCGGGCCAGCCAGCGGCGCAGGATGCTGTGCTTCGTCGCGGGGACCAGCACCAAATTGTACCGCGCATCGAACACCCAGGGCGTCGCCTCCAGAATCTCAATGATCGTCTCCGCGCCCATACCGGCGATGATGATGTCATCGACCTCGCCGGGTTCTAAAACCGAGAGCCCGCTGCCCAAGCGGCACTGCACCTTATCCCCGTAGGGCGCGCAGGTCACGCGGGCCTTTTCCAGCGGGCCGGGGCGCAGGTCGCAAGCCAAAACAAGCGGGCAGCGTCCGCTGCCCGCCAGTGCGGCGCTTAATTTGCCGTGATCGCAGCCGATGTCCGCCGCCGCGTGCCCCGGACGTACAAAATCATAGGCAGCGGCCAGGCGGGCATCGAGCCGCGGCGCATTACAGGTGTGCAAAGTAGTCGTTCAGCTCGTCGACGAGCTCGTCGGCATCAACGCCGTGGACAGCACAGGCCTCCTCGACGGTCTCACCATGGGAGGCCATGCAGCCCAGGCAGTGCATACCGGTGGACAGGAAGATGGGCACGCAGCCCTGGGTGGGGTCGTTGTTCAGGATCTCGGCGATGATGGTATTCTTCGTAACAGTCATGAGAGTGTCTCCTTTATAATAGTGTAGTCAGATTTATGATACCGGCTGCCAGCTTGCGTATAGGCTATAGCCCTGCAGCAGGGTCAACAGTGTACAGGCGGTGACGGCCAGTGCCGCCCCGCGGGAAAGGTCGCGCCGCGCACAAACGCTGCGGTTTCCCTTGACGAGCAGAAGCGCCAGCGGCAGCACGGGCAGCCAGTAGCGGCCCTGCATACCGAACAGCGTTTCATAGTTGATGGGCGTCCAGTTCAGCGCCACGACGAGCGACGCCGCCGCAACGCAGAGTATGATGCCCAGCACGCCGAAGCCGGTGCGGCGGCCCAGCAGCGGCTCATCCGGTTCGTCCTGCACCGGCAGGGCTGCCGCCAGCAATGCCAGCACCAGCCCGACGCCCAGCAGCCAGCTGACGTCGATGCGGTAAACGATCGGCTCCCCCAGCGTCGTGCCCAGAATGCCCTGCAGCCAGAGCGCACCCTGCGCGGGGATCGTGCGCAGCAAGAGCTTCGCCGTGGCGGGCAGGTTGCGGCAGATGTACCCCAGCGAGAACGTCCAGATGGAATCGCCGTTGGGGTTCGTCATCAGCAGCTGGTCGGGGGCCAGCTCGCCGCCCATGCGGGACAGCGCAAGCACCCCGCCGACGGCGGCCAGCACAACGGCACAGGCCAGCGCGCCATTGAACAGGCGCAGCTTTTTGGCGTCATTCTGTACCTTTTCATACAGGCGGCGCGTCAGTGCCAGCAGCAGGATAATGCCCACTGCGCCGACGGCCAGCAGCATTTGATTCGTGTCGCGGGCGGCATAGGCCAGCTCACCGAGGTTGGCGGAGAGCCACAGACAGCCCGCCAGCACGAGCACGGCCTCCCGGATCAGCTGCCCGGAGCGCACGCGCGCGCCAAACAAGCCCCGGACAAATTCCGTCGGCCCCACAAGGTTGTCCGCCGGGATGATAAAGCAGAGCAGCACCACCGGCAGGTAGATGGCCTTGGCCGGGCCGACAGCCCCGCCGAGGGCGATGAGCAGGATTTTTTCCCACCACACGGCTTTTTTGGTGCGCAGCCGCAGGCAAAGCGCCGTGTAGCAGAACACCATGCCCAGCACCGACGCATCGGGCGAGAGACTGCCCGCCAGCTGCAGCGGCATCGGCAGCAGCGCAATGCAGGCCAGCAGCCCGCGCACCGCCGCCGGGGCCAGCGCCACAGCCAGCACGGCCAGCAGCAGATAGAAAATCAGGTTGAAGGTCCGCGCCTGACGCAGCATCGTATAAAAGTTGGCACCAGCATTGCGGGCCAGCCGGATGCCCAGCGCCTGCGGCAGGTAGTTGCCGCTGCCCTGCCCGGCCTTGGCCTCGCTGACGGCGGTCAGCGCGTCGGGACCGCCGGCTTCCTTTTGACGGGCCAGTGCCTCGGCCTTGTAGGCCAGAATGCCGATCTCGCCGCTGCGGGTGCCGAAGTGCGGCGCATCGCTCTCCCTCACCAACAGACAGCCGTTTTCGTCGGCGGGCGTCTCGCCGCCCAGGCGGCTGGCCAGCTCATAGGCCGCGGCCAGATGGGTGTATTCATCGGGCGCGACGAGCGCCGGGGTGACGCGCACAAACAGCAGTCCGCACGCAAGGCCGACCACCGCCACGGTCAGCGGCAGCGGGGCACGCAGGCCGAACAGCAGGACGGCGGCAAATGCTGCGAACGCCAGCAGCGGGGCCAGCCCGTTTGCCAAATCGGACGGCCAGCTGCCGGAATCGTCGGTCATATACTGCAATGCCAGCGTGGCGTCGGCATCAACGCCGTCCGCGGTCAGGGCCAGCGCCCCCACTGTGCCGGTGCTGGCCCAGAGGCCGAGCGGCCCCTCCCATTCGACGACGTTATAGATGTGCAGATAGAGCGTTTCCGCCTGTGCCGCCGTGTAGGCCGTGCCGAAGGCAAAGCCCGTGAAGTTGTCGTCAAAAATGTTGGCGTAGTTGCCCGCCGCCTCGCGCAGGATCGTGCCGTCGGCATCACACAGATCGACCATGACCATACCGGCGCGGTACAGCTCCCCGTGGGTGCTGAACCGCAGGCGGCAGCCGTAGAGCGTCTGCCCCGCCTCCAGCGGGACGGCCTGCCAAAGCCCGTCCTCGGGTACATTGATGATCTGGGTATAGTCATCGTTTGCGATTTCATAGACCGGCTCATTGCCGATGCGCAGCTGTAAATCATAGCCGACCCAGCGGCAGAGCAGCCAGACCGCCGCAGCGGCAGCCAGCGCCGCCACAGCGCTGGCGAGGACGCGGCGCAGGGTGAGTTTTTGTTTCATAGGCATTGCCTTTCTGGCAGGATGTACAGGGATCAGTGCTATTATACCGCATAGGGCACAAAAACGCAAATCACCGCTGCAATTGGTAGAGATACCAGGTCACTTCGCCCTCGCCGCCGTCATAGCTGCACCGGTCAATGACCGCATACTGCGGGAAATCGCCGTGCAGGTCGCCGGTCAGCGCCACGACGTAGTCCACAGCACCGGCCTTCAATACGGCCTGCTGGTCGGTCCACTGGTCGTCCAGCGGCATGTTCGTCACGCAGAAATATTTGCAGGGCGGCAGCACGCCCGCCGCCGTGTAAAAGCCGCCGTCCAGCGTGCCGTAGTTCAGCAGGCTGCCGCCGTTGATCTGCGCTGCAAAGCGGTATTGGGGCAGGTCGGCGCGGGCGCGGCCCCGCAGTGCCCGGTTGGGCGTCAGGGCATAGCAGGCGGCAGCGCACGCGGCCAGCACAGCCCAGGGCAGCGCGGTACGGACGGGCGCGGGGGTCTTTTCCGCAAGGCGGACCAGCGGCACAAGGCCCAGCGGCGCAAAGACCGCCAGCACCAGCCCGTAATAGACCAGGTAGCCGCCCATCAGACTGGTAGCGGCCAGCCCCGCGGCCAGTGCGGCCACGCCCCCCGCTGCGGCAAAACGCCGGGTCAGCAGCGCCCAGAGCAGGAACGCCGCCAGCAGCAGCGCGGCGGGCAAGCCGTCCCGCACCGCCCACCACAGGTGCTGTGCCAGCGCGGGCAGACCGCCGCCCTCCCCCTTATAAAGGAAGAGATTGTCATAAAAGTAGGCGGTGAACCAGTCCCCCAGCGCACCGTGTACGCCGAAGTAGACGGCCCACGGCAGCGTGGCCAGCGCCATGCCGCCGAGGTACGCCCCCACGCTGCGGCCCAGCTGCGTAAGCCAACCGCGCCGCAGGTAGAGCGCCGCCAGCACCACGACCCACGCGAGGTAGAAGCCCAGCACCGTGTACTTGAGCCAGAGCGCGCACCCGGCCAGAAGGCCCTGCACACAGACCGCGCGCAGCGGCTTGGCGCCGGGACTGTGCAGCGCCCTGACCAGGCTGAACAGCGCCGCTGCCAGAAACGGCAGCAGCAGTTCCTCGGCACTGCCGCCGTGGGAGAACGCGCGGCTGGCCGCCATGCCCGCTGCGGGCAGCGCCATCCACCACACCGAAAGGCGGCGGCCCGCCAGCAGCTCCGCCGTGCGCAGACCCGCGTACAGAAACGACGTCATGGCGATGATTTCCAGCACCAGCACGCCGCGGAAGTCTGTGCCGCCGACAAGGCCCGCCAGCCCGTACAGCAGGTAGAGCACCGGGCCCTTGTGGTCGAACACGTCACGGTAAAGCACCCTGCCGCCGAGCATGGAGCGGCCCATCGTGAAGAAGATGTTTGCGTCCATCCAGTCGTTGAAGGCGTAGAGCGGCGACGACTTGCTGCACAGAGCCAGCAGCACCGCCGACAGCGCCGCCAGCCGGACGACGCGCGGCAGCCTTGAGAGAGTTTTTTTCATTCTATCAACCTGTAATCGTCCCGATAACAAACCACGCCCCGGCGGTAAGGCCGGGGCGCGGAATGGAACATTCAACTCAGTTTACATGCAAAAGCGCGTAAATCAGCCGTTCTCCTTCATCTTAGCGAAGCACTCGCTGCAGTAGACCGGACGGTCCTCGCGAGGCTGGAAGGGAACCTTGCAGGCCTTGCCGCAGCTGGCGCAGGTAGCGTCGAACATCTGGCGCTCGCCGCGGGTAGAGTTCTTGCGGGCATCACGGCAGGGCTTGCAGCGCTGGGGCTGGTTCTCGAAACCACGGCTGGCGTAGAACTCCTGCTCGCCGGCGGTCCAAACGAACTCCTTGCCGCAATCCTTGCATACCAAAGTCTTGTCTTCGAACATAGTGGGTATCTCCTCTGTGTTTATTTTGCCCGCGGAAGAATCTAAAACAACGCAATGGGAATGGACCAACTGAACTGATTTTAGGCGCTACTGGGGGCAGGTTGATATATGACGCAGGCAAATCGCCTGAATCCTAGGTTGTGGGCGCACCGCGCAGCTTGCGGCGCGCACGGGCCAGCGCATTGGCCACGTTTTTGGCGGGAAGTCCCAGCTCCCGCGCGGTCTGCGCGGGGGTGCGGCCTTCCAGCCCGGCCATTAAAACCGTGCGTTCCAGCGCGGAAAGCTCGGTCTGCATACGGCGGAGCGTGTCCGCGTACTGTTCGCCGAAGATAGCAAGCTCCTCGGGGCCGGGGCGGGTGTCGGTGCTTTCCTCGGCGGCGGGCAGCGGCACGCTGTAGTTCAGCGGCGCGTGCTTTTTGCGCAGAGCCGCCCGGCGGGCGTCCTGCTGCGCGTGGCGGATGCAGGCCGCGGCGTAGGCCGTGAAGGTCTGCCCGGCAGCGGGGTCAAACCCGCGCACAGCATGGAACAGGCCGATCAGCCCCTCCTGCACGGCATCGTCAAAATCGAGGCCGGGGGCAGTGCATTCCGCCGCACCCTTGCGGATGGCCGGCATCATGCGGGCGATCAGTGCGGCAAGCGCGTTCTCGTCCCCCTGCTGTGCGCGGGCGGGCAGATCCTGATCGAGTAAAGGCATAGCGTCCCTCCGGGTATATGCGAACAATCTAATAATAGCCGGATTTTCCCCATTTGTCAATCTTTTTTTCGGTTGAAAAGGCTTCCCCATCGGGGGAAGGCTCTCATTTTATAAGTAGCTCATTTCCTCTTTCCGGCGTCCGGCCAGATCGGGGTTGTCGAGGACGGCACCGGCGCCGAGGGCTACACAGTCCAGGGGGCTTTCGGCAATGTGGACCTCGATGCCCGTCTCATTCTGGATGAGGGTATCCAGCCCGCGAAGCAGCGCACCGCCGCCGGAAAGCATGATGCCGCGGTCAATGATGTCGCTGGACAGCTCGGGCGGGGTGCATTCCAGCGTGTCCTTGATGGCCTCGACGATGCGCAGCAGGCAGTCGTTCATGGCGTCGCGGACCTCCTCGGAGCGGATCAGAATGTCCTTCGGCAGGCCGTCCACAAGGTTGCGGCCTTTAATTTCCATGCTGGTCTCGGGGTCCTGCGGGCAGGCCGAGCCGATCTCGATCTTGATCTGCTCTGCCGTGCGCTCACCGACCAGCAGGTTGTATTTGCGCTTGATGAAAGCGATGATGCTCTGGTCCAGCGCGTCGCCCGCGCAGCGCACGCTGCGGCTGGCGACGATGCCCGACAGGCTGATGACCGCGACCTCCGCCGTGCCGCCGCCGATGTCCACGATCATGCTGCCGACGGCGTCGGTGGTGGGCAGACCGCTGCCGATGGCGGCGGCCATCGGCTCCTCGATGACCGTGACCTGGCGTGCGCCCGCCTTGGCTGCAGCCTGGCGCACGGCGCGGCGCTCGACCTCGGTCACACCGGAGGGCACGCAGATGACGACCCGGGGGCGAGCCAGAATGCTGTTGCCGCAGGCCTGACGGATGAAGCTCTGCAGCATGGCCGCGGTAACGTCAAAATCCGCAATAACGCCGTCCTTGAGGGGGCGCACCGCCACGATGGAGCCGGGTGCGCGGCCAATGACCGCCTTGGCCTCATGGCCGACGCTGCGCACCCGCAGCTCGTCGCTGCGCGGGTCCACGGCGACAACGCTTGGCTCGCGCATGATGATGCCGCGTCCCTTCATGTACACAAGGGTGTTGGCGGTGCCCAGATCAATGCCGATGTCTTTGGTAAACATAGCGTGTATTCTCCCGAAAAAGCATGTAAAAAAGTTGCAGATTTTTCCCATACAGACTCCCGTTTCCGGGGCTGTCCGGGTCAGGTAAGCTCGCGCAGCAGCTGCGCCGTGCGGTGAACCGGCAGCCCCATGATGTTGTAGTAGCACCCTTCGATGCCCGCACACCACAGCGCCGCGTGCCCCTGGATGGCATAGGCTCCCGCCTTGTCGTAGGGCTCCGGCGTGCGCACGTAGGCGCACAGGTCGTCCTCCGCGATGGGCGAGAAATGGACAACGGTTGTCTCGACAGTGGCGGCGGCACGGCGGCCCCGGCAGATGCAGACGCCGGTGTGGACGCGGTGCTCACGCCCGGAGAGCGCGCGCAGCATCCGCACGGCGTCGGCCTCGTCCTTCGGCTTGCCGAACACCTCGCCCTCGCACTCGACCACCGTATCAAAGCCGCAGACGACGTCATCGGGGTTTTTCTCAGCCACGGCGCGGGCCTTGGCGGTGGCCAGAGCCTTGGCGAGGTGCGCCGGGGAATCCGCCGCGATCTTCGTCTCATCCACGTCGCTGGTGATGACAGTATAGTCGGGGGTGATAAGAGACATCAGCTCACGCCGGCGCGGACTGCCGGAGGCAAGGATCAGAGCCATAGTGTGCTTCCTTTCTGGTCTATTATAAAAAGTCGGAGTGTGCAGAGTTTGCCGAAACAAGGTGTGAGCAGAAATTTTAGGAAAAGGGCACTGCCGGAAGGTTCTCTCCCTCCGGCGCTGCGGCGCCACCTCCCTCGCAGAGGGAGGCAAGGGGCTCTTGGCCCCCTCTGCGAGGGGGCTCCGCCCGCAGGCGGTGGGGGAGAGAACCTCGCGGCGAATGCCGTTTATTTCCCCGTCGACCCAAACCCGCCTGCACCGCGTGCGGTGTCGGTCAGTTCATCGGCGGGGGTGAACGCTGCCTGCCAGACAGGGGCAATGCAGAGCTGGGCGACGCGCTCACCGGGCTGGATGGTGTAGGGTTCGCCCGACAGGTTCACCATCGGCACGCGCAGCTCACCGCGGTAGTCGCTGTCAATGACGCCGACGCCGTTCGCCATGCAGAGACCGTGCTTGATGGACAGGCCGCTGCGGGCGTAGACAAGGGCGACGCACGCGGGGCCGGGCAGCTCGATGGCAAGGCCGGTGGGCACGAGGGCGCGCTGCATCGGGGCCAGCGTCAGCGGTGTATCCAGCACCGCGCACAGGTCCGCCGCCGCCGCACCGGGCGTAGCGTACTGCGGCACAACGGCGCGGGCATCCAATTTTTTGTACTTCACAATAGGGGTCATGGGAGCCTCCAAAAGAGAGGAGTTAGGAGGAAGGAGATGTTTCCGGCGTAAGGCCGCAGCCTTTCCGGCAGTTCATCTCCTATCTCCTATCTTCTCACTCCTATCTGATAATTTTAGTTATTCGTATAGTATAACCCACGCGTAAACTCGCTGTCAAACGGTTGGGCGTTGAAAAGCAGGTCCAAAATCTGGGATACGCGGGCGGGGGTCTCTGTCGTGAAGGCCGCTACCGCCACGTCCACGGGCAGCTCACGCAGGCGTTCGCCCATGTAGAGCGGCACCGGGTTGAACACTGTGCGCACGCCCGCCCCGCCGGGGGCCGAGCAGGTCACGGTGAAGTCGCGGCCCTTGCGGTCCCGCAGCGTGCCGCCGCCCGGGCATTTGCCGCAGTCGCGCACATTGCGCAGGGGGCAGGCTCGGGTCAGCATTAGGGGCAGGTGGCCGTAGCACAGCGCCGCCGTGGGCACGCCGGGGGCCACGGCCTGCATGGCCGTCAGCGCGGTCTCGGGCTGCAAAAGCATGCCCTGCACCCCCAGGGAGGCATACCGCGCGGCGCTCATCGGATTCGTGACGTTCAGGCCCAGACCGCCGTACAGCGTCCAGCCGTCGGTATAGCGCAGCTGTGCGGGGTTGTTGACCACCGCCCCGGCAAAACCCGCGTCCTGCAGGGCGTCCAGCCGCGCGGCGGTCTTTTGCTCGAGCCTGCCGAACATGACCCGCGGCAGCTCCAGCAGCGTTTTCCCCCGCCATGCCTCGGGGATGCTCTCGGCTTCGGTGATCGGGAAAATCAGGTATTGCAGCTTCTCCGCCGCCTCCGCCGGGCACTGGGCCGCATTGGCAAAGCGGGCGGCCAGCGCGGGCAGCTGCCCCACGGTATGGGCGGGATAGGTCGGCATTTCAAACGCCTGTACGGCGTGGGGCGTGACCTCGCTGCGCTTTTCCAGCAGCTTGTCCAGCGCCTCGCGGCGCAGCTCGTTCCAGGCGGCGCCGGGCAGGAAGCCGAAGCCCCCCTCCCCCGGCGCGGCAGCAAGGCCGTCCATGACAAACGGCGTGCCGCCGGTCTTGCCGAGGGCGCGCTCAATACCGGGCAGCGGATCCTTCTGGGCAGGCTGCGGCTCGTCGGCGCTGTAGACGCTGACCCTGTGGCCGTCGTCGTCGCGGGCGGTCAGCTTGACGCCGCCGTCCTCCACGCCGCCGCTCAATTCATAGTGTACGGGCACGCGCTGCAGCTCACGGCGGAACAGCTCGCGTGCCTTGGGCGTGGCAGCGCGGGTCGCCGCGGCGTCGGCTTCGGTGCGCACGCCGAACATCTTGCCGTCGTTGCGGTTCGTCAGGTAGCCGTCGGTGAAGCCCGAGCGCGAGAAGATGTCGCGCACGAGCTTTTCGTCGTAGGGCTGGCCCGCGCAGACCGCGCGGCAGGCTGTGACGACTGCCGCCGCGTACTCGGGCGTGCGCAGGCGGCCCTCGATCTTCACGCTGGCGACACCCGCGTCCATCAGCTCCCGCAGGTGCGGGATGTAGTCCATATCCTTTAAGCTCAAATGGCAGGCACGGCCCGGCTGGCCGGGTTTTAAACCGGCACTTGCGTCAAACGGCAGACGGCAGGGACCCGCACAGGCGCCGCGGTTGCCGCTGCGCCCGCCGAGGAACGCGCTCATCATGCACTGGCCGGACACGCTCATGCAGAGCGCGCCGTGGACAAAGACCTCGACCTCGATGGGGCTGGCCTCGCAGACGGCACGAATTTCCTCCAGCGACAGCTCACGCGCCAGAATGACGCGGTCATAGCCCAGCGCGGCAAGCTCCTTAGCGCCCTCGGGCGTGTGGACGCTCATCTGGGTCGAGCCGTGCAGGTGCAGCGTCGGTGCAATACTTTTGACCAGCTGCGCCGTCGCCAGGTCGTCCGCAATGACGGCATCCGCCCCGGCTGCGGCCACGGCGCGCACGGCGTCGGCCAGGCCGGACAACTCCCGGTCATAGACCAGCGTATTCAGCGTCACATGCACCTTGACGCCGCGGGCATGGCAGAACGCCACGGCCTCCCGCAGCTCATCGGGGGTAAAGTTGCCCGCCGTGCGGCGCGCGTTAAAGCCCGTCAGCCCCAGATAAACAGCATCAGCGCCGCTGAAAACAGCGGCGCCAAGCATCTCGCGGTTGCCCGCCGGGGCTAAAATCTCGGGGCGGCTCATTCGTCCTCCGCCGGGAACTGATTGCGGCGCAGGCGGCGCTCCAGCTCATCCACACGGCGTTTGAGCGACGCATTCTCACGGCGGGCCTCCTCGGCAGCCATCTTGGCGCTGGCCGCATCCTCGAGGTAGTCCTTGATCTGGCGGCGCATATTGTCGGCGCTGCCGCTGGCCTTTTCCAGCTCATCACGGTAGTTCAGCGCGGTCATGACTGCCGCCGTCGTGATGGAGACCGAGTTCGAGGACGCCATCAGCTCGTTCATGTCCAGGTTCAGTCGGTCCGCGAGGTTCTTCATGTAATCCTCGCTCTCACTCGTGTTGACTACATAGCTGGAACCGCAGATGTTCAGCCGCACTTTTGAGGTAGCCATACCCATAATCATACTCCTTCCGGTCTCTGCACGCCTTTATTTACAGTGGACGCGCAGAATCTTACATCTATTATAGTACAAATTACCGATTTGCAAAAGCCCTTTTTGACGGAATTGTATAAAAAACCTGCAAGCAGGCAATTTTGACTTGCGCAATCCGCTAAATATCGTTATAATCTAGAGTGTGGTTTATTGAAAGCACCGAAAAGAGCGCAAAAATCATGAATTCTCATGACTGCAAAGAAGGAGAGAACGATTTTGAAATACACAAAGCGTGAATTTGAGAAGCTGCTCAAGGACAAGCTGATGAGTGAATGCAACGTCACCATCGACGCCGCCTCCGCTGACCAGATCTACCGCTGCCTGGCCATGATCACCCGCCAGATCATGTCTGACCGCCAGAAGCAGTTCCAGTCCAAGGTCCTGGGCGAGGGCAAGAAGCAGGTCTACTACCTCTGCATGGAGTTTCTCATGGGCCGCAGCCTGCGCACGAGCCTGTTCAACCTTGGCCTGAACGAGGTTGCCGAGAGCGTGCTGGCTGATGCCGATGTCAAGATCGACACCATCTATGAGCAGGAGCCCGATGCGGGCCTGGGCAACGGCGGTCTGGGCCGCCTGGCCGCCTGCTATCTGGACGGCATGGCCACCGACGGCATCCCCGGCACCGGCTACTCCATCCTGTACGAGTACGGCATCTTCAAGCAGAAGATCGTGGACGGCTGGCAGCAGGAGCGCGCCGACAACTGGCTGCCCGGCGGTCAGGTCTGGCTCAAGAGCCACCCCGATCAGGCTGTGGAAGTCCGCTTCGACGGCGAGATCCACGAGAACTGGGACCATGGCTTCCACTATATCCAGCACACCAACTACAACAGCGTCATGGCCATCCCCTCCGATATGTACGTTCAGGGTTACGACGGAAAGGGCGTTGCAAAGCTGCGTCTGTGGCAGGCCAAGGCTCCTGACTTCGATATGTCCAGCTTCTCTCTGGGCAACTACAACACCGCAATGAGCAAGAACGCCAGCGCTGAGCTCATCTCCAAGGTGCTGTACCCCAACGACAACCACGTTGAGGGCAAGATCCTCCGCCTGCGCCAGCAGTACTTCCTGTCTGCTGCCTCCATCGGCGACATCGTCCAGAACCACCTGTCCACCTACGGCACCCTCGAGAACCTGCCCGACAAGGTGGCTATCCAGCTGAACGATACCCATCCGACCCTCGCCATCCCCGAGATGATGCGCATCCTGCTGGATGAGTGCGGCTTCGGCTGGGACAAGAGCTTCGACATCTGCCAGAAGGTCTTCTCCTACACCAACCACACCGTCATGGCCGAGGCTCTGGAGAAGTGGAATGTGGACATCTTCAAGATGACCCTGCCCCGCATCTACCAGATCGTGGTCGAGATGGACCGCCGCGCCCGCGAGAAGCTGGAAGCAGCCTTCCCCGGCGATCAGGGCAAGATCAACTATATGGCCCTCATCGGTGACAATCAGGTGCGCATGGCCAACATCTGCGCCTACACCGCCAACAGCATCAACGGCGTCTCCAAGCTCCACAGCGAGATCATCAAGGAGAGCGTCTTCCACGACTACTACCTGTTCAAACCTCAGGCTTTCAAGAACGTGACCAACGGCATCGCTTACCGCCGCTGGCTGCTGGCCTCCAACCCCGAGCTGTGCAAGCTGCTGGATGAGACCATTGGCGATGGCTACAAGCACGATGCTTCCGACCTGAGCAAGCTGAACAAGTATGCCACCGACAAGACCCTGCTCAAGAAGCTGAACGAGATCAAGCTGGACAACAAGAAGAACTTTGCCAGCTACCTCTCCAAGAGCACCGGCCAGGTCATCGACCCCAACTCCATCTTTGACTGCCAGGTCAAGCGTATGCACGAGTACAAGCGCCAGCACCTGAACGCGCTGAACATCGCTGCCGAGTACCTGTACCTGAAGAACAACCCCAACGCCGAGTTCACCCCCAAGACCTACATCTTCGGCGCGAAGGCCGCCCCCGGCTACTACATGGCCAAGCAGATGATCCGCATGATCTGCAAGCTGGGCAAGCTGGTCGACGAGGACCCCGCTGTCCGCGGCAAGCTGCGCATCGTCTACCTCGAGGACTACTGCGTCAGCCTGTCCGAGCGCCTGATGCCCGCCTCCGAGGTCTCTGAGCAGATCTCTCTGGCCGGCACCGAGGCATCCGGCACCGGCAACATGAAGTTCATGCTGAACGGCGCGATCACGCTGGGCACGCTGGACGGCGCGAACGTTGAGATCGCCGACGCTGCCGGCCACGAGAACGAGATCATCTTCGGTATGCTGACCCCCGAGGTCAACGCGCTGAAGGGCATGGGCTACCATCCGAACGCCTTCATCAACGGCGACAACACCGCGATGGCAGTTCTGGACTTCCTGGAGAAAGGCTGGAACGGCGAGAACTTCAACGAGGTCACCAGCAACCTGCGCAACTCCGACCCGTACATGGTCATGGCGGACTTCAAGGACTACCGCCGTGCCCAGCACGACCTGCAGGAGCTGTACCGCGACAAGCAGAAGTGGAACCACATGAGCCTGAAGAACATCTCCAACGCAGGCATCTTCAGCGCAGACCGTTCCATCATGGACTATGCGCGTGACATCTGGGGCGCTACTCCCGTCAAATAATCTGGTTATCTGATTTTTGCCGTGCCCTGTTCGGGGCACGGCTTTTTTGTGCAGGCTTCCCCATCGGGGGAAGCTGTCACCGAAGGTGACTGATGAGGGCCAAGTCTGCCCTGCCGCCCTTTTGCCGGGCCATAGCGGCAGGCTCTCCCCTCATCCGGCCCTCCGGGCCACCTTCTCCCCCAGGGGAGAAGGCTTTACGCTAACGTAAAGGGGAGACTTCCATGTCCCACACATTCTACAACAGCCTCGACCTCACCTGCAAATCCCCGTTCGGGGCGGTGAAGGCCGGTCAGCCTGTGACCTTCAATCTGACCGTGCCGGAGGACCTCGGCTATGTTGACCCGCATCTGGTGCTGACGAAAGACCGCGAGGACCCCGTCCACTACCGCATGGAGTTCACGGGCCAGACACCCAAGGTCAACCACTTCGCGCTGACCGTCACGCCGACGACCTCGGGGCTGTACTTTTATCACTTTGACCTCTACACCGACTTCCGCCGCATCTACCGCACGCCGGGCGGTGAGGGTGTGCTCAGCTGGACTGACGGTCAGGACTGGCAGCTGACGGTCTACGAGCCGGACTTCAAGACGCCTGACTGGCTGAAAAACGGCACGATGTATCAGATTTTCCCGGACCGCTTCTGCGAGGGAAAGCCTAACAAAGCGATGCCGTTTGCAGACCGCATCTACCGCGCCGACAAGACCGGCGAGCCGTATTTCTGGCCCACCGAGCAGAGCGAGGGCTACCTGAACATGGACTATTACGGCGGCGACTTCGCGGGAATCCAACAAAAGCTGCCGTACCTGCGCGATTTAGGCGTGACCTGCATCTACCTGAACCCGATTTTTGAGGCCCACGCCAACCACCGCTACAACACGGCGGACTACCTCAAGGCCGACCCGCTGCTGGGCACGAACGAGGAGTTCAGCGCCCTGTGCGCCGCCGCCGCCAAGGAGGGCATCCGCATCATCCTGGACGGCGTGTTCAGCCACACGGGGTCGGATTCCCGCTACTTCAACCGCGAGGGCCGATACGGCCCGGGCGGCGCGTACCGGGACCGCAGCTCTCCCTACCGCAGCTGGTACGACTTTGACTCGGGCTATCCCTGCGGCTACCGCAGCTGGTGGGGCTTTGAGACGCTGCCCGAGGTGCAGGAGGAATCCCCCTCCTACGTGGAATTTATCTGCGGCAAGGGCGGCGTCATCGACACCTGGCTGAATCTGGGCGCGTCCGGCTTCCGGCTGGACGTAGCCGACGAGCTGCCCGACGATTTTATTGAAAAAATTCGCGCTGCCGTCAAATCCCACGGCGAGGACAAGCTGCTGCTGGGCGAAGTGTGGGAAGATGCGACGACGAAGGAGGCCTTTGGCCGCCGCCGCACCTACCTGCGCGGGCACGGTCTGGACGCCGTGATGAACTACCCGTTCCGCAGCGCCACGCTGGATTACCTGCACGGCGCGGACGTCACCGCCGTGGCCGACGCTTTGATGCAGATCTGCGAACACTACCCTGCCCCGGCGCTGAACTGTGCGATGAATTTCCTGTCCACCCACGACACCGAGCGCGCCATCACAGCGATTGCGGGCGAGCCCTGTAATAACCGGGACCGCTACTGGCAGAGCAAGCGGGTCATTCCCTCCGGCCAGATGGACGAAGCCATCCGCAGGGAACTGCTGGGCTATGCAATGATTTTCACGCTGCCCGGCGTGCCCTGCGTCTACTACGGCGACGAGATCGCCATGCAGGGCTACCGCGACCCGTTCAACCGTGCGTTCTTTGACTGGAACTCCACCGAGCAACGGCTGCGCGGCCCGATCAAGACGCTGGCCGCCCTGCGCCGCAGCTGCGACGCCTTTGACGGCGGGCGGCTCGAGATCGTCCGTGCCGAGGGGGATATTCTCCACTACCGCCGCGTCGGCGTTGTCCAGACGGCGGAGATCATCCTGAACCGCGGCCCGCATCTGATTGCCGAGGAAGCCTTCGGCAAGAACACCGAGGTCAACCCCGGCGGCTTCACCGTGCTGGTAGAGGACAACCACCCGGAGCATGTGGGGTATTTTTCTGTCTACTAATCCGGGGACGGGTGCCTCCCTTGCCCCTCTCGGCCACACCCATTTATAGCAGTCTGTAGGGGCCGGGCATGCCCGGCCCGCAGCCTTACGCTAACACCCTTTTCCGCTTTACACCCCTTTTCACCCCACATCGTAGGGAGGGGTCTTGACCCCTCCGCGGGGCGTCGGGGACGCCGCCCCCTACAAATTTGCCGCAAACCTTCTGGCTGCTTGCAGGGGAGGGATTCATCCCTCCCGTCTCCCTCACCCCCGCATCCCTCCAAAATTTCTCTTGCAAAATCCCCTTTTCCGCGTTATAATACCCTCAAGGTAAAAGGGAGTAAGGGACGCGCCCCTGCCGCGCGCCGTATCGCTTCGTCACCACGGGTGGCCTGCCGCCCCGGGGCATACTGTGAACACTGAGACTTTTGCCGCAGACTTTTCTGCGGCAGGGGTCTTTTTTTGTACCCTGCCGCCCACAAACGGGAGGTATCATACATGCAATTTCTGCAAACCTTCGCCGGGTTGTTCGCCAACTTCGGCAATCTCACATGGCAGATGGTGGTCATGTGGGTCATCGGCGGCCTGCTGATTTACCTGGCCATCGCCAAAAAGATGGAGCCGAGTCTCTTGCTGCCTATGGGCTTCGGCGCGATCCTTGTCAATCTGCCGCTGTCCGGGGCCATCACGCAGGGGACTACCGTCGGCCCCATCAGCGCGCTTTTTGACGCCGGTATGTCTAATGAGCTGTTCCCGCTGCTGCTTTTCATCGGCATCGGCGCAATGATCGACTTCGGCCCGCTGCTGGAAAAGCCGTGGCTCATGCTGTTCGGTGCGGCGGCGCAGTTCGGCATTTTTGTCACACTTGTGCTGGCGGGGCTGTTCTTTGACCTGCCCGACGCGGCGTCCATCGCGGTCATCGGCGCGGCGGACGGCCCGACGGCTATCTTCGTGGCGAACACACTGGGCAGCAAATACCTGGGTGCCATCATGGTCGCGGCGTACAGCTACATGGCGCTTGTGCCCATCGTGCAGCCGCCGGTCATCCGCCTGTGCACGACCAAAAAAGAGCGGCTGATTCGGATGCCGTACCAGAAGGGCAGCGTCAGCAAAACCACCAAAATTTTGTTCCCTATTGTGGTCACTATGCTGGCCGGGCTTGTCGCGCCCGCCAGTGTGGCGCTGGTCGGCTTCCTTATGTTCGGCAACCTGCTGCGCGAGTGCGGCGTGCTGAACGCCCTGTCCGAGACCGCGCAGAACGTACTGGCGAACCTTATCACGATTGTGCTGGGCCTGACCGTGGCGGGCCAGATGACCGCCGACAAATTCGTCCGGCCCGACACACTGCTGATCCTGGCGCTGGGTCTGGTCGCGTTTATTTTTGACACCGCCGGCGGCGTTTTCTTCGCCAAGCTGTTGAATTTGTTCCTGCCCGAGGGCAAAAAAATCAACCCGATGATCGGCGCGGCAGGCATTTCTGCGTTCCCGATGAGCGGGCGCGTCGTCAACCAGATGGGCCTGGCTGAGGACAACCAGAATTTCCTGCTGATGTACTCGATCAGTGTCAACGTCTCGGGCCAGATCGCGTCGGTCATTGCCGGCGGCCTGATCCTGACCCTTATGAGCAGCTGCGTATAAGGAGGTCAACCCATGTCAACCGCACTTCTTCCCGTCACCCTCTCGATGCTCTGCGCCGGTATGGCCGGCATCTTCCTCGTCCTCGGCGTCCTCGTGCTGGGGGTGTATGCACTGAATAAGTTTTTCAGCGGAAAATAAAAAAGCTTCTCCGAATGGAGAAGCTCAACTTACAGGGGCGGGCATTGCTCGCCCCTGCATTTTTATATTTTACAGGTTTACTCCTTCGCCACAAACACCACGCCGACCACGCCGGGACCGACATGGGTGCCGATGGTGGGGCCAAGCTGGGCCACCCGGCCGCCGGTCAGCTGGAGATTCTGGTGCATGTAGTGGTGTACCGGTGCAATAAGCTGCTTATTATCGCTGTAGAGCAGCGTATAGCCGTAGCGCGGGTCAATACCGCCGAGCGCGTCCAACTGCTTGAACATGGCGACGAGCGCGCCGGGGCGTCCGCGGCCCTTGTCCACGAGCTTAATCTCGCCGTCCTTCAGGGCCAGCACCGGCTTGATGCCCAGCGCACCGCCCACAATGGCAACGGCGGCGGGCAGTCGTCCGCCCTTCTGCAGATGCTTGAGGCTGTCCACCACGGCGACGATGCGCACCCGCTTTTTGAACTGCTCCAGCACGGCGGCGATTTCCTCCGCCGTCAGGCCCTCCTCATCGCGCAGGCGCACCGCCTCACGGACAAGCAGCGCCTCAGCCTGCGAGGCCGCCTCAGAGTCCACGATATGCACCTGCAGACCGACATCGGCGGCGGCCAGATGCGCGCACTGGTAGGTGCCGGACAGCTTCTGGCCGATGGTGATCACAAGGACCTCATCCCCCGCTGCGGCGGCATCCTCATACACCTGCATAAAGCTGGCCGGGCTGGGCTGGCTGGTACGGGGCAGCTTGCTGTCCTCTGCCAGACGGACGAAAAATTCATCCTTCGTCATCGTGCCGTCATCGAGCTGGGTGGTGCCGTCTGCAAAGGTGACAGACAGCGGCACAACAAAGATGCCGGGGACGGACAGCTCCTCCGCGGTCAGATCGGCGGCGGAATCGGTAACAATACGGATCATGGCAGTAACTCCTTTATGGGCGTGCGGCAGCGCCGCATGTTGTTGACTATTCAATAACTCGTTCAGTATACCACAGTTTTTCCGCGCTGTAAAGTGGATGAGGGCATAGAAAAAGCCCCCTTGCGGGAGCGGATTCTGGCAAAAATGACAGCGTGGAAAGCAAACAACCACACTGTAGGGGCCGGGCATGCCCGGCCCTGCCGTGTATAGCAAATGGCCATTTGTGGGAAAGCCGCGGGCGGATACGGAATCCGCCCCTACGGAAGATGTGATTTTGGAAGAAGCTATAAATAAGGGCAGAGGGCGGCAGCGCAAGGTGGCGGGCGGCATATATGCCGCCCCTACTGCTCTATAAACTTTTTAGCAATGCAATACCCGCACACGGCCCGGCAGGGAGGCTCCCGCCCCTACTCCTCAATGCCCAATAGCTCTGTGGCCGTATCCGGGTCAAGCTGCTGGACGGATTCGAGCTTGCGGGTGATGGCGCGGCTGCGGGGGCCGATCAGCTCCTCCAGATCGGAGCCGGTCTGGTTCAGGTGGCGCTGCATCTGCTGCAGACCCGCGCCGAACTTTTCAAACTCGGTCTTGACCGCACCCAAGATCGTCCAGACCTCGCCGCTGCGCTTCTGGATGGCCAGCGTGCGGAAGCCCATCTGCAGGGCATTGAGCAACGCCGCCATTGTGGACGGCCCGGCCACCGTGATCTGGTAATCCCGCTGCAAAAGCTCCGTTACACCGCTGGAAACCACCTCGGCGTACAGCCCCTCAAACGGCAGGAACAGGATGCCGAAGCTCGTCGTGTAGGGCACCTCAATGTACTTGTCGTGGATGTTCCTGGCCTCGGCGCGCAGGACGTTGTTCAGCGCCTTGCGCATGGCGGCCACAGCGGCAGCATCGCCGCGCTCCTGCGCTGCCTGCAAATGCGCGTAGGTATCGCCCGGGAATTTCGCGTCGATGGGCAGCCAGACCGTGCCGTTCTGCCCCGGCATCTTGATGGCGTACTCCACGCGGTTCGTGCTGCCGGGCACGGTGGCGACGTTGCAGGCGTACTGGCCGGGGGCCAGGATCTGCTCCAGAATCGCGCCGAGCTGCACCTCGCCCAGGATGCCGCGGGTCTTGACGCCGGACAGCACCTGCTTTAAGCTGCCCACGTCGGCAGCCAGATTCTGCATCTCGCCCAGACCCTTGTAGACCTGCTCAAGCTGGGCACTAACTGTCTTGAACGAGTCGTTGATGCGCTGCTGCAGCGTGTCCTGCAATTTTTCCTCGACTGTGCCGCGGATCTCATCCAGCTTTTTGTTGTTGTCGGCGCGGATCGCGTTCAGACCCTGCACCAGCGCGCCGCGCACACTGTCCATCCGGGTCGCATTGGAGTCCTCAAGATTTTTCAGCCGCGTTTCCATCATCGTCAGCTGGGCCAGCAGGGCATCGTTCGCGGCCTTCTGGCGGGCGGCCCCGGCTCGGTCAATGGATTCCAGTCGCGCCGTGCTGGCGGCGGCGTTCTGGCGCTGGTTCTCGGCCAGAACGGCAGAAAAATCCCGCAGCGTCGCCGTCGTTGTGCGGGCGCTCTCGCCCTGCATGGCGCGCAGCTGCTCGGCCAGCAGGTCGGTCTCGCTCTGCAAAACCGGCGTCACCGCGCGGACAAAGTCATCCGCCGTATCAATTTTCTGCTGCGGTTCGTCATTTTTGTGCATTACCTTTGCCAGCACCACGGCCAGCAGGATGTCCCCCGCCACGGCCAGCACCAGCAGCACATACAAAATCCAGCTCATAGGCACCTCACCGGATCAGCAGCAGCGCCGCGCCGATCACGGCCAGCACCGCCGCAAAAAATTCCGTCTCCCAGCTTTTGCGCTCCACACAGCGGGCGTTGGGGTTGTACCAGACCTGCAGCACCTTACCCTTGTCCTTGTCGTGCCTGAACCAGAAGGCGTCGTTCGTCTCCAGCTCCAGCCGCCGACCGTTGGCGTACAGCTCCACCAGATAGCGGTAGCCGCCCGCACCCCGGCTGTTGCTGGTGGATGACGCACGGCGGCATTCCAGCACGCGGGCGGGCAGCAGCACGGCCCCGCGGACCGTGCGGTATTTTTCCACAATGGCGGCTGCGGCCAGTGCAAAAAGCACGGTACCCAGCACGCGATACACAATCAGTAATGTTGTCGGCATGGCAGTCTCCCTAAGGCAACACCGCATAATTCCCGCCTAACGGCTTAAGCACTGCTCCGGCGGCTGCGGCACTTAGAATTATGCGGTATTGCCCTAATATTTGATGCTTCTATGATACAACATTTTGGTGTTAAATGCAAGCGATTTTAACACACTTTCGTACTTTAGTGTATTGACTTGTTTGGGCAAATTTGCTAGAATATTAAAAGATACCAAAACCGAACAAATGCAAATTTTACAAAGAAAGAGGTCGGCGCACCGCTGTGCGCCTTTACGCTATGCAGCAGAATGAACGTAACACCGCCCTGTATGAGGCGATCCTGCGACTGAACAGCCTGGATGAGTGCATCCGCTTTTTTGACGACCTGTGCGCCGTGACCGAGCTGCGCACGATGGAGCAGCGCTACGCTGTGGCCGGGTGCCTTTTGCAAGGCAAGGTCTACAGCGAGATCCGCCGCGAGACCGGCGCATCCAGCGCCACGGTCAGCCGCGTGAACCGTATGCTGAACTACGGCACCGGCAGCGTGGCCGAGAGCGTGCGCGAGGATCTGGCCGCACAGGGCGTCACCGCCGACACAAAGGAATAAGGAGGGTTCCACCATGTCCGTTTCGATTCAGGATTTCGGCAAGTCCACCAGCGGCCAGACCGTTAAGCTGGCGACGCTGAAAAATGATTTTATCGAGGTGCAGCTGCTGAGCTATGCCGCCATTATCCATCGCATCATCGTAAAAGACCGCAAGGGCAATCCCGTGGACGTCGTGCTGGGCTATGACACCGCCGCCGACTATGAGCTGAACACCGACAGCATGGGCGCCGCCGTGGGCCGCTTTGCCAACCGCATTGCGGGCGCGCAGTTCCCGCTGTATGAGGAGATCGTCCATATCACGCCGAACCAGAACGGAAACTGTCTGCACAGCGGCCTGCACGGGTTCAATCACACGATGTTTGACGTGGCGCTGACCCCCGGCGAGACCGACAGCGTGACGATGACGGCCACGAGCCCCGCCGGGACAGACGGCTTCCCCGGCAATTTTGAGCTAACCATCCAGTACAGCCTGGCCAAGAGCGGGCTGGTCATCCGCTACGGGGCGACCACCGACGCGCCCACCGTCTGCAATATGACGAACCACAGCTATTTTAACCTGAACGGCCACGCCAGCGGCAGTGCACTGGGCCATCGCGTGACGGTGGACGCCGATTTTTACCTCGAGGCCGACGCCGCCAGCATCCCCACCGGGCGCAAGTTGCCGGTCAAGGGCACCCCGATGGACTTCACCGAAGAAAAGACGCTGGGGCTGGACATCGGCGCGGATTTCACCCCGCTGACCGATTGCTGCGGCTACGATCAGTGCTATGTCATCCGTGACAGCGGTCTGCGCCACGCCGCCTGGGCTGTCGGCCCCGAGACCGGCATCCGCATGGAGGTGCTGACGACCCTGCCGGGCGTCCACCTGTACACGGCCAACTTCCTGGCCCCGGTCACGGCGGGCAAGGACGGCGCACACTACGCTGCCCGGGATGCCGTCTGCTTTGAGACGGAGGACTTTCCCGACGCACCGAACCACCCGAACTTCCCCGACACGACGCTGCTGCCGGGCAAGCCGTACAGCTCGACGACGATCTACCGGTTTGATTTGGCGGAGATGTGAAAACGGGCGAACGATGTTCGCCCCTACAGCACCCCTTTTTCACTCGCCTTGTAGGGAGGGGTCTTGACCCCTCCGCGGGCGGATATGGAATCCGCCCCTACGGACTAGAAGTCTGAGCTGTAGGGGCCGCACATGTGCGGCCCGCGGCCTTCCCACAGACGCTCGCCCGCCTTATCCTGCCGGGCCGGGCATGCCCGGCCCCTACCGCGTAACCGTAAAAAACCGCCCTGCACGTTTTCGTGCGGGGCGGTTCTTTTTTACTTCTCTTTGCTCAGCAAGATCCGGTCATTGTCCAGCGCGTGGCCGACGTTTTCTGCGAAACGGTCCAGCAGGCCGTCCACGGTGGTGTGGGCGCGCTCCTCGCCGCTGATGTCCAGCACAATATGACCGTGGTCCATCATCAGCGTGCGGTTGCCGAGGGTCAGCGCGTCGTGCATGTTGTGGGTGATCATCAGGCAGGTCAGGTGGTTTTCGGCCACGATTTTTTTTGTCAGCTCCAGTACCTTGTCCGCCGTGCCGGGGTCCAGCGCCGCCGTGTGCTCGTCAAGCAGCAGCAGCTTCGGCGTGACGAGGGTCGCCATCAGCAGGGTCAGCGCCTGGCGCTGGCCGCCGGACAGCAGACCCACGGGCTGCTTCATGCGGTCCTCTAGCCCCAGACCCAGCGCGGAGAGCTTTTCGGCAAACAGCTCCCGGTCCTTTTTGTTGATGCGGGAGAACGCCGAGGTGTGCCCCGACGCGCGCAGGAAGGCCAGCGCCAGATTTTCCTCAATCGTCATGTGCGGGGCCGTGCCGCGCAGCGGGTCCTGGAACATGCGGCCAATCGCCTTGGAGCGCTTGAAGTCCGGCAGGAAGGTGATGTCCCTGCCGTCCAGCGTGATCGTGCCGGTGTCGGCGATGAACTCGCCCGCAATGGCGTTGAACAGTGTGGACTTGCCCGCGCCGTTGGAGCCGACAATCGTCGCAAAGTCACCGTCGTCCAGATGTAGGTTCACGTTTTCGAGGGCGACCTTCTCATTGACAGTGCCCGGATTGAACGTTTTGCTGATGTTTTTCAGATCAAGCATGGCGGGCACCTCCCTTCTGGGCGTTGGCGCGGCGGCGGCGGAAATCAGCCTTGGCCTTGAGGGCCGGGGCTGCAATGGCCAGCGCGACGATGACGGCGGAGATCAGCTTCAGGCACTCCGACGGGACGTTGGCACGCAGGGCCAGCGCAATAATGAAGCGGTAGATGACGCTGCCCGCGACGGCGGCCACAGCCTTGACCCACATGCCGCCGCGGCCAAAGAGCGTCTCGCCGATGATGAGCGAGGCCAGGCCGATGACGACCATGCCGGTGCCGAGGTTGATGTCCGCCGAGCGCTGGTACTGGGCCAGCACCGCGCCGGACAGCGCGGTCATGGCGTTGGCGATGCAGAGGCCCACCGTGATGGTGAATGCTGTGTTGATGGACGACGCACGGACCATGTCCGGGTTATCGCCGGTAGCACGGATGGACAGGCCCAACCGGGTGCCGAGGAACGCGATGAGCAGCGCGCAGACCACAACGGTGACAAGCGCCGCCACGATGAGCTTATAGGGTGCGCCCTCGCCAAAAACGCTCTGTGCAGCGGTAAAGACCGTTTTGGTTTTCAGCATAGGCACGTTGGAGGAGAAGCCCATGACCGCAAGGTTGACCGTGTACAGCCCCGTGTTGGTGATGATGCCCGCCAGAATCGACGGCACAGCGAGCTTTGTCTGCAAAAACGCGGTGATAAAGCCAGCCGCCGCACCGGCCAGCATGGCCAGCGGCAGCCCCAGGAACGGGTGGCCCGCCACGGCGGCGGTGGCCGACACGGCGCAGCCCAGCGTGAACGCACCGTCGGTGGTCATATCGGCGATGTTCAGCACGCGGAAGCTCAAAAACAGCGCCATAGCGACCAGCGCGTAGATAAAGCCCAGCTCCAGTGCATTCAGCACGGTGGCAACGGTAAACATAGGGTGACTTCCTCTCTAAAAGTAATGGTACAGTCTATTATACAACAATGTAGGGGCGGATTCCATATCCGCCCTCGGGACGCTGCGGCTGCACAGGCGTCCCGGGCGCATATAGAATGCGCCCCTACGGTCTTTTCCCGGAGGGTTATTCCGCCGTGGTGACCTCGACGACCTGACCGGCCAGATCGTTGAAGGCGCTGTAGTCGATGCCCAAGGCGGCGGCGGTCTCGGTGTTGACGGTGATGATGCCGCCGTCCATGACGTGGTACGCGGGGACAACGCCGGTCTCGAGGATGTCGAGCGCCATGTCGGCGGTGTAGGTGCCCAGCTCGGTGTAGTTGACGCCGCAGGTTGCAAACGCACCTGCCGTGACGAAGCTGTCCGCGCCGGTGTAGAACGGGATGCCTCCCTTGGTCAGCGTCTCGGAGACAGCGGCGGCAGCGGCCATGACCACGTTGTCCGTCGGGGTAAAGACGGCATCGACCTGGCCGACCATGCTGGACGCGGCGGTCATGATCTCGTCGTTGGTGTTGCCGGTCTTTTCGACGTAGGCAATGCCCTTGGCATCCAGATACGCCTTGGCCTCGGCAATCGGGGTCGTGGAGTTGGCCTCGGAGTTGGAGTAGAGCAGGCCGACGGTCTGGATGTCGGGCTGAACGGCGAACATCATATCCATGATGGACTGGGTGTTCAGCGCGTCGGACGTGCCGGTGACATAGTCAATGTCGGTCAGGTCTGCGGCGGCGGGGTCGGAGATGGCCGCGTAGATGACCGGGGTCTTGGTGGACTCGGCGGCGGTGGTCATGCACTGGGCGGCCAGCGTCGCGATGGGAATGATGGCGTCATAGCCGTCAGCGACGACCTGTGTGCCGATCTGGTTCAGCGTTGTGGCGTCGTTCTGGCCGTTGAAGTCCTTGTACTCGATCGTGATGCCCTTCTCGGCGGCCTTGGCGTCCAGCTCTTTCTCAATAGCCACGCGGATCTCGTCGAGGCTGGCGTGGTCGAGCTGCTGGACAATGGCGACCTTGTAGCTGTCAGCAGCGGCGGTGTCCGCGGTGCTCTCAGCAGCGGACGCGGTGGTCTCGGCGGAAGATGCGGCAGTGTTGGCGGTATCGGCGGTGTAGCCGCAGGCGGCCAGGCTGGTCATCATAGCGGCGGCGGACAGAACTGCAACAAACTTTTTCATGGTAAATTCTCCTTACTTTGTAAATTGTAGTGAATGTCAGGTTTGTAGGGGCGAGCAATGCTTGCCCCTATAGTGTCCGGTGCGTTCCCGGGCCATCCAGATTTACAAATTCAGGCTTGCCATCGCTCTTTCATCAGGTTCATGTTCCCTCTCCCCCATTGTTAAAAACAAAACTGCCCTTGCACAGAACTTCTCCTGTGCAAGGGCAGATAAAACAAATCTGTGGTGCCACCTTGCTTGCCGTGCTTACTATACAATCACGGCCACTCTGTAGGGAACCAACATTCCCCTGCTCTGTAACGGGAGCTGCCCGTCAACGGATACTGCGGGCCATGCCCGTTTCCCCGTGCCCTCCGCGAACCATTATGCAGACCCGCTCTGTATCCCCTTCCCAGCATCGGGGACTCTCTGTAACTGCGCTGTGTGCTTTACTTTCGCTTCATTGGTTTAAAGCATTTATACCACACACGGGCGTGTTTGTCAACACCCAATTTCAAATTTTATTCAGATTCTGCGGATTCCGGCGACGCCATGTTGTTTTTATCCAGCACAAACAGTTTTTGCACCTGCTCGGCCACGGGGGTGTCGGTGTCCTTCAGCAGGCAGTTCTCCGTCAGGTAGGGGCTGTCCTCGCCGTCCAGCGCCAGCAGCATATCTTTGCCGCGCAGGGCGTCGCTGCCCAGGTACTCGGTCAGGCTGTCGGCGTCCCAGGCGGTCTCGGTATCGTCGGGCGTGAAGCTGCCGGCGTTGCTCCAGGTGCCGTAGACTGCGCCAATGGCGCAGACGCGCTGCGGGTCCTCGTCCTCGCCGTATTTCTGCTTATCCAGCTGCGCCTGCAGCTCGGACGCCATACTGCCCTCGGTCATCAGGGCGCTGGCCTCGTCGGTAAAGATCAGGATGCCGTCCTTCTTATAGGTTTTCAGCAGCTGCTTCGCGTCGTAGGTCGGCAGCTCACTGTCGTCCGCGACGTTCAGCGTGCCCTGCATGGCGTAGTACAGGCGGGACACGGCGGCGTAACTGCTGCCGAAGAACCGCTCCATCTGGCGCGGATATTTGGCCATCGCCGTCTTGAACCAGTAGACGGCATTGCTGGTCGTGCCGCTGCGCATGGCCTGCACAGCCTCGGCGATCTCTGTCTCGGGCGTGTTGTGGCTCGCATTGGCCAGCACGGTCAGCGCTTTGCCCACTGTCGCACTGCGGGCATCTGCCCCCAGACCCGCGGCGTGGAAAACACCAGGGTAGCGCGTGCGGACGTGCTCCCACAGGGTGCGGGCGCTGTCGCGCCGGTCGGCGGGCAGCACGGACAGGTAGCTGTCCAGGCTCCCGGTATTGCCGGTCTGCAGATAGTTGTCCAGCAGCACGCCCGCGGCGGCGCCGTCCGGCACGGCCACGACCCGCACGCCCGCGCTGTACAGCTTGTCGATCAGCGCACCGCGCAGTTCATTGCCGCGCAGGTTGTCGGTGTCGGCCACAAAGACGCGGTACTCGTCGCTGCCGAAGTCCGACGCATCGAGCGCGTAAGTCATATCAATGCGGTGCAGATACTTACTATTGTACTCATCCACGGGGTTGGTCACGTCGGCGCTCTCGCGGGTCGCAATGACCAGCTCGCCCGCGGCCTCGGCGGCAGCGGTCTCCGGCGTGGCGGCAATGACCTCCTCGGCGGTCTTATCATTGTACAAAAAGTCCTGCAATGCCTTAATATTCACGACCCAGTCGGGGTCGTACATCAGGCGGTCATCCATGCCCGTGCGGATGCCGTAGGTGCCCTGCAGCGGCATGGACATTTGCTGCACATCGCAGCCCAAAAAGCCCGGCAGCTGCACGAGCAGCGCGGCGATCTCGGACTTGGTAAAGTTCGTCTGGATCAGCGGCAGAATGGTGTTGAGCAGGTTGTCCAGCTCCATGACGCTGGCGTTCTGCACCTGATCCAGCACGGCCTTAATGACGGTGCGCTGGCGCTCGACGCGCTTCCAGTCGTTGTCGATCTTGCGCAGACGGGCGTATTGCAGCGCCGTGTAGCCGTCAAAATGGTTGGGGCCCGGGTCAACGTGGTTGACGATCAGCATCGAGTTGGAGGGGACCTCCCAGTTCAGGGCCTTGGCCTCCATCTCGGTAATATCAAGGTCTACGCCGCCGACGGCGTCCACGATCTGGACGAAGGAGTTGAAATTGACGCGGACGTAGTGGTCCACCTGCACGTTGAAGCAGTCCTCGATGGTTTTCATTGTCAACTTTGCGCCGCCGTAGCGGAAAGTGTGGGTGATCCAGTCGTACTGGCCCTCATAGCCGTCCAGTAAAATCGGCACGCCGGTGCCGCGCTCGATGGAGACCAGCCGGATGACGTGATCCTTGATGTCGAGCGAGACCAGGATCATGCTGTCGGAGCGCGCGTCGTCGCTGAACTCGGTGGTGTCCTCCGTGCCGTCGAGCTGGTTCAGGTGGGTGAAGGCATCGGCGTCGTTGACGGCCTCGGTGCGCTCGTCGGTGCCGATGAGCAGGATGTTCAGCACGTTGTCGTCAGAGAACGGGCTGCCCTCGGGCATTGTCATCTCGCTTTCGGTGTGGGTCAGGCCGGTTCCGTCCAGGTCCTGGTCCTCGTCCGCGCCGATCTCACCCATCTCGCTGACGCTGCCGTCATCATAGCGCAGCAGGTCGAGCTTGCCGTTGACGTAAAGGGCCGCCAGCACAGCCAGCACGGCCAGAATGCCGACAACAATGACTGCGATTTTGCCGCCCTTGGGCAGGCGCCGCCACGGGTTTCTTTTTGGCGCTCCATCGGTTGTTTTTTCGGTTCTCGTTTTCAGTTCGTTCATCTTTTTACTTTCCCCTGTTGTTGCCTTACCTATAATCCTGTTGTGTAGGGGCGAGCATTGCTCGCCCGTGCCCGCTTGCCATGTGCACAGCTTTCCCGGAAAGAACTGCCGCGGCAAGGTCGGCGGGCGGCCAATGGCCGCCCCTACACGTATTACGTGCGTTTTAAACGTTTGGCGATTTGCCGGACATCACAGCAATAATACAAAAACGCCAGCCCTGCAAAGACGGTCAGTCCCAGTGCGCGCCAGGTGAACCAGCCGTGCTGGATGCTGTGGGTGCGCAGCACGATGAACCACGCCGGGGTCATCAGCGCGCAGAGCCCCAGCGGCAGTGCGCGCGTGAGCTGCTGCCTGTCCCGGATGCTGGCTGCAAACAGCGCCAGAAGCAGAACGACCGCCAGCACCAGCGGCCAGAACAGGTGTTTGCCCGCCAGTGTCGTGTATACAAAATGTAAAATATTACCCCAGGTCAATTCCATGCCGTGCCAGCTGTCAGCGGCAGTGCGCACGCCCACCTGATGCAGCGCGTCGGCGATAACATTCTGCCCGGTGACAAGCCCGGCCAGCACCCATTTGGATGCCCAGCAGAGCAGGTAGCCGACGCCCCACGTCAGGCTGCCGCCCACAACGATGCCGCACTGCCTTGTGCCGGCCCGCAGGCGCTGCTGCGGCTCAAGCAGCCAGCAGACAAGCGGCAGGCCAAGGGTCAGGACCGGCGTGACGAGCAGGTCGCAGAACGACGTCACAACGCCAAGAACCAGCAGTGCCAGGCAGACATCATCGCTGCGGCGGGGCTTGGCCAGCACCCAGACGCAGCCCGCGTAGGCAACGGCAAAGCAGGTGAAAAACTGTACCTGATGCGGTGCCCAGAACGCCGTGACCAGCAGCTGACTGACCGCGAACCACACCGCGGCCCGCAGCCCGCAGCGGCGGCGCAGCAGCACCGCCACCGCGGCAAACAGCGCCGCCAGCACCAGATACTGCACCACGCGCACGCCGGTGATGTCGGTGACCAGCAGCAGCGGGCGCAGCCAAATCAGGTAGCCGTGCCAGTACCGCGCGTAGGAGAACGGCACAAGCGCGGGCGCGTCGGTGCGCTGTGCGCCCGCGGCCCAGTCCCTTTCTATGTACCATTGCAGGTCGTCGGCCAGCGTCTCAAAGTTATCGACGTTGTAGGCCGTATTCGTCATCATGGCCGTCAGCGGCGGGGCCTCGTCGGCGGACGCGGCCTCGGTCAGCATGATCGTGTCGGTGTAGTTGTCCATCTGGAACAGCTTGAAGTTCAGATATTCCGGGTACAGCCCCTCACCGGCGATTTTCACCGCTGAGTCGTAGACATGGTCCCGCACCGGCTCCCCGGGCAGGGCGTAGGCCGCCAGCAGCAGCACAAAAAGCGCCGCCAGCGTCACGGCGAACGCCGCCAGCGCCCGCAGGGCAAAGGGTGGTTTTTGGTTTTTTGGTTTTGCCATGCGGCACCCCTTTCACACAAAAATACAGTTTAATTATAAAACAAAACTCCCGCCGTTGCAACGGTGGGAGTGTGAAAAAAGGTTGAACAAATGTTGGGACGTCCTTGCCTCCCTCTGCGAGGGAAGTGGCCAAGGGAATGTTCCCTACACCATATCTGTCTGCCTGGACACCGACAGCACGATGCCCATCTCCCCCAGCAGCATCAATAAGCTGGTGCCGCCCGACGAGAAAAACGGCAGGCTGATGCCGGTGTTCGGGATCGTGTTCGTCACAACGGCCATGTTCAGAATCGCCTGCAGCGTGACCTGCACGACGAACCCGACGACGAGCAGTGCGCCGAACTTATCCCGCGCGCGCACCGCAATCGACATGCCGCGCAAGAGCAGCAGCAAAAACAGCGCCACGACCAGCGCCGCCCCGATAAAGCCAAGCTCCTCACACAAAATCGAAAAAACAAAGTCGTTCTGCGGCTCCGGCACGTACAGATATTTCTGTCGGCTGTTGCCCAGCCCCAGCCCGGCCAGCCCGCCCGACGCGATGGCGTAGAGGCTCTGGATCGTCTGGTGACCTTCGCCCAGCGGGTCGGCAAAGGGGTCGCGCCACGACGCGAGCCGGTCCGTGGCGTAGGGCACCAGCTCCGGCAGCGCAATGACCGCCGCCGCAATGGCCGCCGCGCCCAGCCCCCCGGCCAGCCCGAACCAGTGCAGCCCTGTGCCGCCCACAAACATCAGCACCGCGCCGATGGACAGGATCAGCAGCGTGCCGGACAGATGCGGCTCCAGCAGCATGAGCACCGTGACGACCCCCAGAATCAACGCGAACGGCACAACGCCTGTGGAAAACGACTTCATCCTGTCGTGATTCAGTGAGATGATATGCGAGAACACCAGCACAATCGAGAATTTTGCGATTTCACTGGGCTGCAGCGTGCCCAGCCCCGGCAGCACGATCCACCGCTTGCAGCCGTTGTACTCCGGCATGAAAAGCACGATAGTAAGCAAAAGCAGCGAGATCCCCAGCATCGGCCAGGCCAGCCTGTGCCAGACGTGGTAGTCCACCAGACTGGCCGCGTACATAGCCAGCACGCCCAGCGCCGCAAACAGCAGCTGCGGGCGGATGTAGGTGTAGGCGTCGCCGCGGCGGTAGAGCGCCACCGCGTACCCCGCGGAGAACAGCATGATGAGCCCGTAGCTCAACAACAGCAGCAAGATCAGCAGAAACGGTATGTCGAACGTCGGCAGCGATACCGCCCGCGCCCGAATCCTTTGTACAAGTGCAGCCATAACAAAGCCCCCTGCGCAGAGTGTACGCAGGGGGCGGCGGGTTTATGCTTTTGTCAGCGGTTCAAATCAAGGCTCAGCATCGTGTAGCCGTTGGCGCCGTTCTGGATGCTCTGGGCGCTGGCCTCATAGCAGGCCTGCAGGACCTCCATGTTGGGCTGGGGCGCGTCCGGGTCGGTGATGGTCCCGGTGGCAAGGGCCTCGTTATAATTCTCAATAACCTGGGCACAGATGCGGCGGCGATCCCGCAGCGGTGTCAGCAGGTTGGCCATCCACTGCTGGTACATGCCGTGGTAGTCGCTGCCGTGGTCAGCATACAGAAAGTAATATTCCTGCTCGACCTCCATGGGCGACGCCTGGCGGCTGTAGAAATCCCCCAGTGCCGCGCGCTTTTTATCGGTGGAGTATTGCAGGATGTCCGACAGTCCATTGGGGAAAAGCTCTGGGTGCCGAATCCATTTGGAGTACGGCTCCACCTGCACTTTTAGCGCATCAAAGACGGCCAGAAAATCCTCAAGCGCGATCTTCATCTCGCCCTTTTCCCATTTCTGGATCGTGCGCTTATCCCGGCCCAGGCGGTCTGCCAGTTCCCGCTGTGAAACACCCGCTGCCTCCCTCGCAGCGGTCATTGCTTCTGCCACACGGTATCGATATGCGGACATAACATCTTCTCTCCCCTCAAAACGCGATTCACCGCCGGAAAAACAGCAAATCGGCGGTGCAAAATGCGCCGCCAAAATTTCCGGCACTGGTTGTGTACTTTGCACACCGGGATATGCTATATTGTGAAGGGCGGCATCTATAAGTACACTAACACTACCACAATTTTACTCCAGTTACCATTTTTTGTCAATATATTTTGTTATGTAGCATAGCAGGAGTGGGTGAAAATCGTGTATACCTATCGCGTTGTCTGTCAAAAGCTATCCGCGCCCGAGCTCGGGCCCTACACTACCTACGGCATTCTGGCCGCGCGGGACCTCTGCGGCTGCCAGCAGGTCGTGCAGTTTATCTCCGACGTATCGTTGGACCGCGCTTTCGTCGAGGCCCTCGCACGCCGCTGCACCGCCGCCCAGCTCGACCCCTGCCACCTGCTGGACGTGGTCGAGGATGCCATCAGCGGGTAAAGCCTTCCGCCCCCAAAGGCTCCGACCAGGGGCGAGGTGCGCCCCTTTGCCGGGTGTCCTATAGCGCAAGGGACACCTCTCAAATGCTGTTTCCGGCAAGCGCAGTCCTTGCCCGGGTGTGTTTGCCGTGCGCCTTTTTATGCGGCCACCGCAACTTGCTTGTCAGCTCCTGCCCATACTCCGGCGTGTCAAGAAATCACATTCGTGGCCTATTGAATATGTAGGGGCGACCATTGGTCGCCCGCCAACTTGGCGCAGCAACGCCTTTTCCGGGTAAGTTTTTTTCACAGGCAAACGGGCACGGGCGAGCAATGCTCGCCCCTACAAGAGTTTTTTGACAGTCTGCATACTCAGGGAAGATATAAGGCAACACCGCATAAGCTGACAGTCTAACACGGCGTTGACCACGGCGTGGGGCTGGGCAAGGGTCTTGCCTGTGAGGGCTGGCTGGATGAAGCCGTCCGCTTTTGGACAAGCCAACAAAGCTGACCCCTGCCCTTTTCGGCTCCGGATAAGGATAAAACCGCAAGCACACACACGACCAAATTCACGGACATTCCCGTTGAATTTGTGTTGTGTTTACGCTTTTTTGTGGCGATTTTTGCGCAATAGTTGCGCAAAAGCATCAGCAAGATTTTAACAAGTGCTTGGCGGTGTGTATAATAGTTGCCGAAAGCGCTTGTCATTGTGACGAATTCGACAAGTCAAAATTTTGCAATCTGCCAAAAAATCACTTGCTTGAATGTAGCCGTATTGAAATTTTCATCCCAAAGTATTATACTGTTCCTTATAAATAAGAAGGCACACAACAAACATACCGTGTCTTACTTTTCCCGACGTAAGCGCAAATGTTTGCACATCGGATTATATTCTCAAAAAAGACTGTAAATACAGCTCAGCTTGTGGAAAAAGTCCGTTTCCGTGCCAGATGTGCGCAGCGCATAAAATCGCGCCGAATGGCGCGCGTTCCCCTCGATATATCGTGAGAACACACATGTATAGAAAAGGAGTCGAAGCAAATGACGAAAGCATTTTCTATCCTGCACCGTGCGGCGGCACTGCTTGTCGCCCTGTGCCTGCTGGTCGGTATGGCTCTGCCGGTTTATGCAGCTGAGGATGGGGCTTTATTTTTTGACGCAGGTTCGGAAACGATTCCGGCCACTCCTGCCGCAGACACGTCAAGCGAGGGTGTAGAGCCTGCGCAAGAACCTATTGTATCCGACTTGGAAACGATTCCGGATGAAGGAGATACCCCGCCCACTGCGAACGAGCCGGGAACAGAAGCGGGAGACACGGTAAACAATACAGCAGCGGTTCCGAACAATGACGGCAAAGCCCAGGAAGCGGCAGAAAATCAGACTCCCGCCGCCGATACGGACACCGCCCCTGCCGACCCAGCCTTGACGAACAAAACCCCTGCGGACACTTCCGATACGGCTGCCGCGCCAAACCATGCCATCAACACAGAGGAAACCACGGCGGCAAAAACCAACACAGAGCAAGATGTTCTTTTTGCTGACGGGGACAACCCCAACGAAGAAGATACTATGCTTGCGGATGATTTGCCTGACAACGATGACGCGAACATACCTGATACGATAGCGGACACCAGTGTATCGACGGGCTTTATCCCGGCTACGACAACCATTTATTTTGAGGATGACGGCACATACGATAAATTAAGTGCAAATGGCGGAAATTGCACCATGCGTTTCCTCGGGTTCACGGGTAACGGTACAAGTGCCTACATAAACAAAGTCATGGAGGATACCGAAACCACAGTAACCGGCCAGAATACCCACAAAATCTTCAGCATCACGCTGAATTCTGCGGACTATCCGGCGGGCGGGTTTTATCGAATCGCCTTCCAGTATTATATAGACAATAACAATACCTGGAAAGAAGAAATCAACGCCTTTGGCAGGGACGATGGAGTCAATGATGCCTACCTGACAGCGATTGACCTGCTTGCAGGCAAAAAGTTTGTCAGAACAGGCAATGAAACAAGTGATAACGACCACAATCATTTCAACCAGAATCAAAAATACAACCTCTCCCAATGGACGCGCGTGGAGTACTATTACAAGGACACGCCGCTTTACTTCAAAAATGCAAGCGGCACCGTGCTTACCAACGTAACCGCAACATTTTACAAGCTGGAAAACAGCGCCCTGGCACCAACCGGCAGCCAAACGATCGGCACGGTGGATGCGGGCAAACTTGCCGCGCAGCAGATCTTGATTCCCGACAATCAGTCGCGGTTTGTGCAGTTTAGTTGGAACGATGGCCAAAGCGCCCTGTATGATTTCACCACAGACTTCACCATATCCCCCTACGCGGACGCCCAGAAACTGGACTTAACAGCGGCGAATTGCTATGTCTACAACGATACCACAAGCACCTGGGCAAGCGCGGGCGGTGATTTGCTTACCGCGGACAAAAAGATTTACTTTGACGCCACACTGTCCGCGTACAGTTATGAGGGCGAAGGTTTACAGCAGTCCGCCATGGGCGACGGCGAAACCATGTACTGCTTCCTGACGAGTTCAAACGGCGCGGTCACACCGCTGCCGATGACGCAGGAAACCGATACCAACCGCAAGCTGTGGTCTTGCACAATTCCTGAGGGAACTTACACCGCGGTGCAATTCTCCGCAACGGATAACCAAAACGCCCCCGCAAAAGACAACAAGACCAGAAAGTACAGCACGGCAGAAATCCCCCCAACCCTGCAAGAACCCTGCTTCTTTGCCGACGACGGCGACCCGTCGGCCTACACGGGCGGCGAAGGTGTCAACCGTAACGGCTACTGGGGAGAGAAAGCCTCTGTCCGCGATGCCGAAAGCGGCAAAAATACCACCGTTGTGGATATTGCAAGCGGCGAGTTCAAGCAAGAGCCAGGCACAAAGTACATCACAAGCACCCTGTACGATTACTACACCGACTACGAGCTGAACGGCCTGAACCGCGACACGTACCCGGACAGTTACACGAGTTCCCAGCGCGGGTACGTCACTTTTGAGCAGTTCAACCGCGCACTAAGCAGCGCTTACACGGCAAGCGACAATGTCAAATACCCGCTTTATACCGGGCATTTCCAACCGTCAATAAATGGTTGGGGCAACCCCTTTGCAACCGTTGCCGCCGGTATGGGTCTATACGGCTGGAGCAACGATACGAACAGTCCAGCTTACAATACTTTTATGGCCGTGAACAACTCGGCACTGGATGATAGTGGTAAAGGAAGCGACGATTACAACTGCACCTTCCAGGGCCTTGTGGAAAGCAAGACCTCTGACGGTACGGCAAACGGTCTGCCGCTGTTAAGAGCCAAGAATTCCAACGCAAATGCGTCGGTTGACCCGCACTTTGACAAAGACTTCCTGCAAGGCAAAAACGCCTTTAACACCGTGCTGGGCAAGGTGTACGAGGATGTTTCCTTCCCGCTCAAGCAAAAAGCCGTTTTTGCGCAGGATCCGAACAATAAGTCCGCTAACGACCCGGAGAGCAAAGCCGAATATTGGTACTATGACAGCAACGAAACCTCGCTGTACCTCAAACAGGACATCGCCCGCCAAAGCTACTATCTGGCGGGGAATGGTACGAAAGATGATGCCTCACTTAACCGTGGTGCCGACAACAGTACAAACGGTAAGGGGTATGGTTTCTTCCCGTTTAACGAAACAGTTGGCAACGGCGGCAGTGCCCCCCAATACAACTACGGCTTTGGCGCCAAGCTGCAATTTGACTTTACGCTTACAGAGGACGGCAATGTTGTTGTAGGAAAAGACACCAGCGGCAGCGACATCAAAGTTCCTATCAAGTTCTTCTTCTCCGGCGACGATGACGTGTGGGTCTACATTGACGGCGAGTTGATGCTGGATGTCGGCGGCGCGCACGGTAAAGCGTCCGGTCTGCTGGAATTTGGCGCAAACAACAAGGTAACCCCCTACGTCAGCTCCAACAAGAACACCGACCAAAATGATACCATGGTCTACAAGGGGTATGAGCCCGGCGAAACAACCAAAACCGTCAACTACAACGGCCAACCGATCACGTTCAATAAGAAGGGCCCCACCAAAACCCTGAAGGACCAATCCACCCACACCCTGACCATGTACTACATGGAGCGCGGCATGTGGGAGTCTAACATGGCGCTGGCGTTCAACTTCCCCGACCATAACGAATTGCAGGTCGAAAAGCAGGTCGATGTTTCGGACGTGAACCCGCTGTTCCAAGCAAGTTTCAAAAACCAGAAAATTTTCACCTTCAACATCCAAAATCTGGCCACCCACTACGAAACAAAAGGTACTGATAAACCGAAAATCCAGACCTACGAACTTCCGAACGACGTATACAGTTCGGTCACGGGACTATTAAGCTATGAGTCGTCCCTGCCGGAGAATGTAGACAAAGACAAAGGCAGCGCCGTGCTGTGGTCATCGGATAAAAGTGACCCATCCAGCCTATACCGCGACCAGCGCCGCGGCACACTGACATGGGACACAGCCATAGATATAAGTCCGTACAGCTACCTGACCTTTGATGTCTATGTGCAGGGCGAGTCGACCGAAACCTGCGCCCTGAGCAACCTGTATGTGGAACTTTGGGACACAAGCGGCAAGCAAATGGGCTGCCTTGGCACCAAGGGGCTGCAAAGCAGCGATGTCTACGGCGCGGCGACTGCGCTGCACCCGGGAACGTGGTACACCGTACGGCTGATGTTGAACTCCCTGAAACAAGTCGAGGGTTTCGACAAAACGCAGCTAAAAAGCATAACGGTGGGCGATAACTATGCGCGCAGCATTTACCTGCGCAACTTTACATTCAGCAGTGCGCCGACCCTGCCGAAACAAACAGGCTTTACCACCGCGCAGTACAACGTCCCAGACTATGGCTCTGCCACAACCGGTAAGCTGGAAAACGCGGCTTATGCGGTGTTTTCCTCCAACCTTGGCAACGGCGACGTTGTGGATGAAAACGGACGGTTCCTGCTGCAGGACGGTGAGACCGTTACCTTTAATGACCAGTTCCGCCGCGGCAGCTACATAGCCCTGCAAGAGCAGATCGACACCGAACTGTACGATACAACTTGGACGGTATACGAAAACGACGTACCTGTTACAAATGTAAGCGGCAAGGCTGACGTTGTTACGACGGGCAGTGTTAGCACGTTGCAAAACATCAGCGGCACCGCCCCGAACGATGGCCGAACGGAAAAGGCGGTTGTTGCAACCCTTGACGGACACAACACCCAGAACGCTTACACAGAGGCCCAAAAGCCGAACGCTGACATGCTGGTTTTTCGCTCTTACCGCAATTCGGCCGATGATAACGAGCTGACCAAGCTGAAAGTGGTTTTCAACAACAAGGTCAAGACAGGCAAGCTGATTATACGCAAGGTTCCGGCCAAAGGCGAGACACTGGAAGGCAAGGCGTTTACCTTTACCGTCCGATTCGGCGATGTTGGCGGCCAAAGCCTCGGCGACACAATCGCGCCGAAAGAGTACACCTGCACGGTGGAAAACCACAATGGTACGTACTACGGCGAGATCGTGATCGACAAGATCCCTGTCGGCACACGGTTTGTTGTGTGGGAAAATGAACAGACGGGCACAAGCCTGAAATCGGTGTCTATCGAGGGCGGCAAAGACTGCGCTGTTGCCGCGGACGGCGTAAAGGTGTACGGCGCCATTGCGAAGGGCGAAGCGAACGCTGCAACGGCAACGTTTGAAAATACCGCCCGCGAACTGATTGACATAACGGTCAAAAAAGAGTGGAAAAAGCAGGACGGTACGACGGACATTCCGCAAGCCGACCTGCCCAACGCCATTTACCTGCAACTGCAGCGCACCGAAACGCCGGATGAGGCAGACAGCTGGCTGCCGGTTTCGGGGTATGAAAGCGTAGAACTGAAAAAACCCGACGGTTACGAAGGCTGGACCAAACAGTTTACCGGGTTGGACAAGTACGATGCGAGCAAGTCGGAGAGTGCGCGTGTCGCTTACACCTACCGCGTGCTGGAAAGCGCGTCGGCAGGCGGGCATTTTTACGGCGGCGCGGCTGGCGATGTGATTGAGATTTCCGGCAAGAAGTACAAGGTTCTCAATACCACCCGCGTCACAGGCGATTCGACCAACAAAACGCTGACCCTGACCAACCAACTGCAAGATGCCAAATATAACTTGGTCATCACAAAGCAGGATGCACAGGATAATAGCATAAAGCTGGGCGGCGTGGAGTTCAAGCTGGAAAAGCTGAACACTGTACCGATTGAAACGCCGAAAACAGGCACGACCGCCGCGGGTACAGGCGAACTTGCCTTTGCAGACCTGACCCCCGGCAACTACCGCCTGACCGAGACCAAGACCGCCGAGGGCTACACCCTGCTGAGCGAAGCCATCGAGTTTACGCTGACAGCGGACGGGCAATGCCGACGCGGCGACGAGACGTTTGGCAAGATAACCCCAGGTGCCGACGGCGTGTACAACATTGCCCTGACCATTTACAACCGCAAGGGCTTTACCCTGCCGCATACGGGCGCGGACGCACCCAGCCTGTGGCTGCTGATAGGTTTGCCCGCACTGGTGGCTGTGCTGCTGGTGCTGGTGTTCCGCTATAAGAGAGGGGGCAAACGTTCCTGACCCCCACCCCTCTACACAAACCAACATAAAAAGAATGAGGTATGCAACAAGATGAAACTGAAACGTTTATTTACCGCAGTCCTCAGCACCGCCCTGGCCCTGAGCCTTTGCGCCATGCCCGCCATGGCGGAAGGGGCGACGACGGCGGGGACGACGGGAACGACGAGGCTGGCAGACGGTACGCCTGTTTGGGAATCGGGCAAAAAGGGCAGCATTACGATTCATAAGTATGAGTATAACCCTGCACCGGGAGCAACGCCCAAACAGGGTACCGGTGCCGAGGGCGAAGCCGCGCCCACAGACGCAAAGCCGCTGGGCGGGGTAACTTTTGAGATTTACAAGGTGCAGAATGAGGAATGGCTGAAAGCCTATTATGGCGGTCAAGCGGCTGCGACTGGTCAAGACTTTTCTAATATAGATGCAAGTAATTATTATTCAACGAATTCAACAACTGGCGCAATCACAGTTAATGGCAACAAGATAGACACGGTTACAACCGCAACTTCTGGAACCAATATTGGTGTAGCCAAAAAAGACGGTCTTGACTTCGGTCTGTATCTGGTTGTTGAAACGAGCGCCCCCGATAAGGTCACGTCCCCTGTTGCCCCGTTCTTGGTTTCTGTACCTATGACGCGCATTGCTGATACGACCACCACGAACAAGCTAACGGACTGGATTTATGATGTCCACGTTTACCCGAAAAACAGCACCGCCTACGGTCAAGTCACGATTGAGAAAAAGGGCTATACCGGCGGTGGTTCTGAGGTCGCGTTGGCGGGTGTTAAGTTCAAGCTGCAGGAACAGAATGGCGCCAATTGGACAGACATTACTGCAAACGATAGCAATGGCAACCCCTACGATTTGACAACGGACCCAAGCGGTAAAATTACAATTGCAGGGCTTTCGCAAGGCAACTACCGCATTTTTGAGGATGCATACAGCGGTGATTCTGCTAACAAGGGCTATATCTTGGATGCGGAATACCACAACTTTACCGTGCAGAATGATGGTCAGATTAAGGTAGGCGAAAATACAGCCACTCCTAATGCAACCATTCAAGTTGCCAACCACCGCCCCGATATGAAGAAGGAAGTCAAAAAAGGCGACAGTTGGGCGCAGGATGCCCAGTACGGTGTCGGCGATACCGTTCCTTACAAAATCACGATTGAAGTCCCGAAGAACATTGATAAACTTTCCACCTTTACCGTCACCGACACGCCGACGGGTTTGAAGGATAATGTAGGCAGCATCAAAATTGAAGACAGCACTACAGCCTTGATGAGTGGCACGGATTATACGGTTGCAGCCGAAGGCACAGATGGATTCAAGATTGATTTCATTCTCACTTCTAACACGGTAAAGGCTTGTGCCGGACGCACGGTGACCATTACCTACGATGCAGTTGTAAAGGATACCGCTGCAGTCGGCGGCAACGGCAACTCGAATAACGCGAAACTTGAATATACCAATAAAATCAATAGCGACAATACTCCCGGAACTACCACGAACACCATTGAGGACAGCGCTGTTATGTACAGCTTTGGCATCAAGGTTGTAAAGACTGCCGGGGACACAAACAATGCACTGCCCGGCGTTGTGTTTGACCTGTACCGTGAAGCCAAGACGGGAGAAACGCCTATTGTAAATGCTGAAACCGTCAAAAAAGCAGGTCTTGACAGCACTAAAAGCTGGATTCTTGTAAAGTCTGGCTTGACAACTGACGCAAGCGGCATCATTGATACGTCTGACTCTAACAACGCCACCAACTACACCCACGGTCTTGCCAATGGTGATTACTATCTGGTCGAAACCAAGACGGTTAAGGGCTATAACCTGCTGACAAAGCCTGTTGAGGTTAAGCTGAATGTTACCGCCACAACTACTTGGCAAAAGACCAACGTATATGACGCCAGTGGCAATCTGGTTAAGCATGGCACGGTTACGTCAACCACATTCACTAATGCCAATGGCGATGCCACAAAACCGGAACTTGCTGTTGCCAAAGTCATCAACCGCAAGGGCTTTACGCTGCCTGTCACCGGCGGTTTCGGTACGCTGCTGTTCAGCGGTATCGGTGTGCTGCTGGTTCTGGCTGGCGTCGGCGTTCTGTTCAGCCTGAAAAAGAAATCCAACCGTGCGTAATGCACACCATCCAAACACCCACAGCAAAATAAACGGGTAATCCATAGGGGAAGGGCCGGAAACGGTTCTTCCCCTATGGGCGGTTGTGGCAGTGCGTCAACCCTTTACAGAAAGGCTCTTTGCAATGGAAACCACCGTCAAATTAAAACTTGGCTTTGCTGCGCTGATGATCGTCTCCGGCATCGGCGTGGCCATGTACCCCGTTGTCAGCAACGCGGTGGCACAGCGCCACGCAAGCTCGGTCATTGAAAGCTACAACGACAACGTGCAGTCGATGGACGCCGAGAAAATCGACGCCGCCAAGGAGGCTGCGCGCCGCTACAACCAACAGCTGAACAATGCCCTTGACCGCGACGCGGCGGGCGAAGCGGACGACATCGGCACAAGCTATGTGGACATGCTGGACGTGGGCGAGAGCCTTGGCTACATTACCATACCCAAAATTGACGTAAACCTGCCCATTTATGAGGGCACAAGCGACGATGTGCTGGTAAAGGGCGTCGGACATCTGGAAGGCTCCAGCTATCCGCTGGGCGGCGCGGGCACCCACAGTGTACTGACGGGGCACCGCGGTCTGGCCGAGGCGGTACTGTTTACCGACCTGGACAAGCTGGGCGAGGGCGACCGTTTTTACCTCCACATCATGGACGAGGTGCTGGCGTATCAGGTGGATCAGGTCAAGGTCGTGGAGCCGGAAAACACCGAGGATTTGGAAATTATCCCCGGCGGGGACTACTGCACGCTGATCACCTGCACACCCTATGCCATCAACACCCACCGTATGCTTGTGCGCGGCGCCCGTGTGCCGTATACCGGAGAGGACGAGCAGCCCGACACGCCGCAGACCGTGCAGTACCAACAGCTGAATACCGGCAACGTGGTAAAGCGCATTGTGGACGCCTGGCCGTGGATCAGCGTGACGGGCAGTGTGGTTATCGGCGGCGAGGCGCTGCTGTTGCTGCTGCTGTTGCACCGCTGCAAAAAGCGCGAGGAGGAAGACTGATGAAACGCCTGTTTCTGCAAATTTTTGCATGGCTGGCAATTTTGCTGGGCGTTGGGCTGATGCTGCAGCCCACGGTCAGCCGATATCTGACGGAGCAGAAAAGCACAAAAACCGTGCAAAAATTTGTGCAGGCCGCCGAAGCTGCCGCCCCCGCCGAGCCCGAAACCTCCGCCGCCGAACCCGCGCGCGCCTACCCCGAACTGTACGACGCGTTTCTGGCCTACAACCAACAGCTTTTTGCCCAAGGCCAAAGCGGCCTGAAAGACCCCTTTGCCTACGAGACCCCCGCCTTTGACCTGACGGGCTGCGGCTTGCCCGACGACGTTATCGCCGCGCTGTGGATACCGCGTCTGGACTTGGAACTGCCTGTTTATCTGGGGGCCAACGCGGCCAACATGGCCCGCGGCGGCGCGCTGCTGGGGCAGACCTCCATGCCGCTGGGCGGCGAAAACACCAACACCGTCATTGCCGCCCACCGCGGCTACTACGGCGCGGAAATGCTGCGCAACGTGCAGCAGATACAAATCGGCGACAAAATTACTATGACAACGCCGTGGGACACGCTGGTTTACCGCGTGTGCGAGCTGAAAATTATACAGCCGGACGACATAAACGCCGTGCTGATACAGCCCGGCCGCGACCTGCTTACCCTGACGACCTGCCACCCCTACACCCAAAACACCCAGCGCTACCTGGTGATAGCCGAGCGCGACCCCGACGCAGAAGCCGCCACCCATGCGGCAGACCTGGCCGAGTGTGACGAAACCTGGGACGCCGCACCGCGCCAAGTGACGGTGGAGGCCGACGGTACCTCCGCGCTGGAGGAAGTCACCCCCGAAAGTATCACTCCCCTGCCCCACGAGGGCGGCGGCGAAAACGCGGGCGGCGCGTACTCCAACTGGGTGATTTGGCTGGAAAACAACGCCCTGTGGGCGGGATGCCTGCTGATTGCCGCCGTGATCGGCTGTATGCTGATTTGGCGCAGGCATAGAAAGGATTGACCCATGCAGAATATCAACGAAAAGGCGCTGGCCGTTACAGCCGAGGTAAGCAAGGCGGTGCTGGGCAAGCCGGAAGTCGTGCTGAAAATCATGATGGCGATACTGGCCCGCGGCCATGTGCTGATTGAGGATATCCCCGGCGTGGGCAAAACCACGCTGGCACAGGCGTTTGCCCGCGCTATGGACCTGACCCAAAACCGCGTGCAGTTTACCCCCGACGTTCTGCCGTCCGACATTGTGGGGTTCTCGCTGTACCAAAAGGAAACCGGCAAATTTGTGTACCACCCCGGCGCAGTGATGTGCAACCTGTTTTTGGCCGATGAAATCAACCGTACCAGCGCCCGCACCCAGTCCGCCTTGCTGGAAGTCATGGAGGAAAGCGCCGTCACGGTGGACGGCGTGACGCGCGTTCTGCCGCAGCCGTTTACCGTTTTTGCAACGGAAAACCCCGTCGGCTCGGTGGGTACGCAGATGCTGCCGGAATCCCAGCTGGACCGCTTTATGGTCTGCGTGGTCATGGGCTACCCCGATGCGGAGGCGGAAATGGAGATTTTGTCCCGCCAGCCGCGCCGCGCCCTGCTGGACCGTGTGCAGCCGGTGATGAACAAAAACGACCTGCTGGCTATGCAGCAGCAGGTAGACGAAGTATATATGAGCGATGAAATCAGACGGTATATCGTGGAACTCTCCCGTGCGACGCGGCAGGACAGCCGCCTGATGCTGGGGCTTTCGCCCCGTGCGTCGCTGGCAGTGGCCGGTATGGCGCGCGCGGCGGCTTTTCTGAGCGGGCGCAATTATGTGGCCCCGCAGGATATTACCGCGATTTTTGCCGATGCGGCCCGCCACCGTCTGCGCCTGACCGAACAGGCCCGCACCGGCGGCGATACAGTGCAGAATATCCTTGACGATGTTCTGCACACCGTGCCGCGCCCCCGCCCGGAGAAACCGTTCCATGGCAGGTAAGGTGGGCTGCGCGCTGCTGCTGGCCGTGCTGTTTGCCGCGGCAGCGGTCAGCCGCACATCGTTTGCGGTCTTTTTGGCGTCACTGGCGGTGCTGCTGGTCGGCTTTTTGGCGTGGTATGTCCGCACACTGCGCAGGGATGTGACGGTAACGCTGCAACTGCCTGCCCGCCCCGTACACCCCGACGAGGATTTTGCCGTACTGGTGAAACTGCACAACAACAGGCGGCGGCCCGTGCCGGAGCTGCGTGTCGTTTTGCAGGCTGTGGACGCCGAAAGCGGAACGGCCATTGAACTGCCCTGCGGCGCGATGCTGGCCCCGCATCAGTGTGCCGATTTGCGCGTGACCCTGCGCGCAGCAAAAAGCGGTCTGTGGCGGTTCCGTGTGCGGGAAGCCACCGTGCGCGACCCGTTGGGGCTGTTTGCCGCACACTGCGCCGTGCCGCCCCAAAGCAGAGAACTGTGTGTGCTGCCCCCCGCCGAGGGCGAGGACGACGGCGCAGGCACAAAACCGCAGAACTGCGCCGAAAAAGTGACTGCGGCGGGCTGCGATTTGACCGACGGCGTTTATGATCTGCGCCCCTACCGTGCAGGCGATTCACCGAAGCTGATCCACTGGAAACTGACCGCCCGCGTTGGCGAGTTGACCGTGCGCGAGCCGTTGGGCGCAACCTACCGCGCTGACCCTGCGAGCAGCGTTTTGGCAGAGGGGGCCGACGCGCCGCAGCAGTTGCTGCACTTTGGGCAGGCCGCCGTAAAGCGGCTGCGCAGATTGACCCGCCGCAAGGACACCGACCCCGCTACGGGGCTGGTATTTGTGGACCGTGTGCTGCTGCCCCGCACCAAGGCCGCTGCCCACCCCATGGCGGAAACGGCGGCGGATCTGCTGATTTCGGAACTGCTGGCCTTTGGCTTGCTGACGGCACTGAACGGTGCGTTTGCACTGGCATTGCCGATTTGGGTGTGGCTTGGCGTGGCGGCACTGTGTGCGGCGTGGCCGGCACTGCACCGCGTCCCGCTTTCCAAGGCGGGCCGTTACGGCGCGGCGCTGGCGCTGGCCGTGGGGTATCTGGTGCTGCTGTTTGCCGTGCAGCAGCCGTTTTTGGCCGGTGCGGCACAGTGCGCGGATGCCGTCAGGCTGTGCTTGAATACACGCTTCAACGCAAATTTTGTGGTGTCCACCTCGCCGGTTTCGGCGCAGATGGGCCTGTTTGCGCTGCTGACGGCAGTGCCGTTTACAATGTTTTTGGCCGCGCTGACAGCCCGCCACACCGACGCGCTGTTGCTGGGGGCGGTGCTTCTGCCGATCGTGGCGTTCACGCTGTTGGCGGGAACGGGCCGTGCCGTTTTGGGCTGGCTGCTGCTTTTGCCGGGCTGGTTGGGAAGCTGTGCGGCGGCGCGGTCACTGGTGCGCAAACGGCTGTGGCGCGGCAAGGGTTCCGCTGTCTATGCCGCCAACCTGCAGACCCACCGCATAAACCAAAGGCTGGCCGGTGTCGGCATGGCTGCCATTTGCGCGGTGCTGTTTTTGCCTGCCCTGGCACTGCGCCCCGTGCTGATGCTGCCCTTGAACGCGCTGCAGCCTGTGACCGACAAAGTCTGCGCGGCCGGGCTGAGCGCGGTGATCGAGTGGCTGCCGAAAATCAGCGGCGGGGCACTGAATTTCCATGTCAGCGCTGCTGCGGGCGGCGTGGAGGACGGCAGCCTGACACGGGGCGACGGCCTGGCGCTGACGGGGCTGGAGGATATAATGGTCACGACCAACGCCAAGCCGGAGGAGACCGTCTACCTGCGCGGGTTTATCGGCGTGGACTATGACGGCACAAGCTGGCAGGCAGGGAATGCCGCAGCCTTCGACAGTGCCGCAGCAAACTGGAAAACCGACGGCGACGGGCGGCTTGCCATTGCGAACCTGCCGTTTTTGCGCGCGGCATACAGCGGCGCACAGCCGCAGCAAATGACCGTACAGCGTCTGCATGCAAACGATGCCTACACGTTTGCACCGTACAACGCATATTTTAACGACTACTACACGCCGGACGGCGACGGAGCCATAGCGGGGCAGACCGTGCAGGACGATATGTTCTACTATTTTCCGCGCAAACAGGCAGAGGAACTGCTGGCGGCCCGTGACGATGATGACGCGGGGGTGCTGGACCGTCTGGAAAGCGCCTACGCCGCATATGTTCGTGCGCGCTGCCTGGATGTGCCCGACGGTGCTGGGTACGATGCCATAGACAAGGAACTGGCTGCGCTGGTGAAGGAGCGCAAACTCAGGGATGATGACATCGATGGCCGACGCGCACTGGTGCGCAGTTGGCTGAACGAGCACTGCCGTTACAGCGCGGACGCCGAGACACCCGACGACACCGACCCGCTGCTGTATTTCCTGAGCGAGAGCCACGCGGGCAGCAGCACACAGTTTGCCTCGGCAGCGGTGCTGTTGTGCCGCATGGTGGGGCTGCCCGCCCGATATGTGGTAGGCTACGCCGCACCGCAAAGTCTGTTTACCGCTGCGGGCGACGGCAGCTGCCGTGCCGTTTTGCAGGACGATAACGCCCACGCCTGGGCAGAGATTTACCTTTCCGGGCAGGGCTGGACGCCGCTGGAGGTCACCCCCGGTATGACAGCCGAACTGACCGAGGGCGAGCTTGCCGCCGATGCCGCACAGGCAGGGCAAAACGCCGCAGACAGTGATACACCCCTGCCCGCGCGGCAGGAGGCCGACTCCCCTGCCGAGGCGCCGCAAAGCGTCCCGCTTTTGTGGGTGCTGCCTACGGTTTTGCTGCTGCTCGCCTTGGCCTTGGCACTTCTGCGCCGTGCAAGGCGCACACCTTTGCAGACCGTACAGGCAGAATTTTGTGCGCTCCATCGCAAAATGCGGCGCTGCGGGCTGGCGGCGGAGGTGTCCTCTGACGAAGCGGCATTTGCGGAATTTCTGCAAACGCATTGCCCGCAGACGGACCGCGAAACCGTGCAGCACCTACTGGATGCCGTACAGGCAGCACAGTTTGCGCCCGATCCATGCACCGCCGAAACCGCGCAGGAGATACAGACCCTGTGCCGTAAATTACGCAAAAAACTGTGCAGACGAACGGTGTGAGGGCTGTGCAAGGGGAAGCTTTACGCAAGAAATAATTGACGATTCGGCAAAAAACGATTATGATAAGGGTAAATACATATCGGAGATGAGAAGCCATGCCACCTTTGCCGAAGAACGACAAGCCGATCGATATCACGCAAATCGCGCAGGTGCTTGGCGTATCCAAGACAACCGTGTCCCGTGCCATATCCGGCAACGGGCGCATCAGCGCAGCAACCCGCCAACGTGTGCTGGACTATGTAAAAGAGCATAACTATACCCCCAGTATGATGGCGCGCGGGCTGGTGAAGCGCTGCTCCTACAATATTTCGCTGGTGATTTCCACGCAATTTTCCGACTTTGAGCTGCCCTTTTTGCGCAAGGTGATGCGCTCTGTCTATCAGGTTGCCGGTGATTCCGACTACGATGTCCTGCTGACGCTGGTGGGCGAAAACGAAACCCGTCCTGTGGAACGACTGCTGGATAACCGCAAAATCGATGGTCTGATCTTGACCCGCACACTGGAGCGTGACCCCTTGATCCCGCTGCTGAAGGCGCGCAAGGTGCCGTTTGTCGCCATCGGTCAGCCGGAGGACGATCAGGTACTTTCCGTTGACCATGACCAGGTGGGCGGCTGCCGTGAGATGACCAGTCTGCTGCTGATGAAGGGCATGAAGCATATCGCGCTGCTGGGCGGCAGTATGCTGTACACCGTCAACCAATCCCGATTGGAGGGCTTCCGGCAGGCTTATGTCAAGATGGGGCAAAAAATTGACGAAAGCCTGCTGTTTTTGGAGCTGGAAAGCGACGATTTGCGCATGGAGGCTGTGCAGCAGGCTGTAGAGCGCGGGGCGGATTGCATCCTGTGCATGGACGAACGGCTGGCACAGCTGACGCTGAATATGCTCAAGCAGCTGAACCTGCGCGTGCCGCAGGATATCCGGCTGGCGTCGCTGTATGATAATGAGAATCTGGTCAATACCGTGCCGCCCATCACCGCCGTGCAGTTTAATGCGGATATCCTTGGCTTAAAAGCAACGCAGCAGCTGCTATGCGCCTTGCAGGGGCAGCCTGTTGAAACCCGCATGGAGTTGGGTTACCAGGTAAGCCTGCGGGAATCGACGCAGACGTAAAATCCGAGCGCACACCGAGGGGTGTGCGCTTTTTTGTCTGACCCATCAAGCCGTGTACATTTTCAGGAAAATGTACAAAACAGGGCAAAATAAAACAAAAAGTCCCGAATTGCAGATACAAGCAATTCGGGACTTGATAGGATTTATAGAAGAGCCTTAACTATCAGGTCTTTCCAATTCCCCGGCCAAAGTACGTAACCACGCGAATTTCGATAGGTGCGAGCCTGTTCGTAATTCAACTTAATGGTTATACTCGCTGGCAAATCAGCCGCGAGGCGACTTGATGGCTGCCTGTGCAGCGGCCAGGCGGGCGATGGGAACACGGTAGGGAGAGCAGCTGACGTAGTCCAGGCCAACGTTGTGGCAGAACTCGACACTGCTGGGATCGCCGCCGTGCTCGCCGCAGATGCCCAGACCCAGGTTCGGGTTGGTCGCGCGGCCATCGTGGGCAGCCATCTTGACCAGCTTGCCAACGCCGATCTGATCCAGATGCTGGAACGGATCGCTCTCGTAGATCTTGGTGTCGTAGTAGGCAGTCAGGAACTTGGCAGCGTCGTCACGGCTGAAGCCGAAGGTCATCTGGGTCAGGTCGTTGGTGCCGAAGCTGAAGAAGTCAGCTTCCTTGGCGATCTCGCCGGCGGTCAGAGCGGCACGCGGGATCTCGATCATGGTGCCGACCTCGTACTTCATGTCAACACCGGCAGCGGCGATCAGGGCATCGGCAGTCTTGACGACAACGTCCTTGACAAACTTCAGCTCCTTGACCTCGCCAACCAGAGGAATCATGATGTGGGGGGTGATCATCTTGCCGGTTTCGGCAGAAACCTTGAGGGCAGCCTTGATGACAGCGTTGGTCTGCATCTCGGCGATCTCGGGATAGGTAACAGCCAGACGGCAGCCACGGTGACCCATCATGGGGTTGAACTCGTGCAGGCTGACAACAACGTTGTTCAGCTCCTCGGTGGTCATACCCATGTCCTTAGCCAGAGCCTCGATGTCCTCGGCCTTGGTGGGCAGGAACTCATGCAGCGGCGGATCCAGATAACGGATGGTCATCGGACGCTCGCCCATGATGCGGTACATAGCGGTGAAGTCGGCCTCCTGGAACGGCTCGACCTTAGCCAGGGCAGCCTTGCGCTCCTCAACGGTACGGGCGCAGATCATCTCACGGACAGCCTTGATGCGGTCCTCGGCGAAGAACATGTGCTCGGTACGGCACAGACCGATGCCCTCGGCACCCATGTCAACGGCGTTCTGCGCGTCACGCGGGTTGTCGGCGTTGGTCATGACCTTCATCTGGCGGTTTGCGTCAGCCCAGCCCATGAAGCGCTTGAAGTTGGCGTTCTCGGTGGAAGCGACGGTAGCGATCTGGCCCTCGTAGACGTTGCCGGTGGAGCCGTCGATGCTCATCCAGTCACCCTCATGGAAGGTGTGGCCGTTGATGGTGATGACCTTGGCGTCATAGTCGATGGCGACGTCGTTATCGTTGCCGCAGCCGGAGACGCAGCAGGTGCCCATGCCGCGGGCGACAACAGCAGCGTGGCTGGTCATACCGCCGCGGACGGTCAGGATGCCCTGAGAAACCTGCATGCCGACGATGTCCTCGGGAGAGGTCTCGAGACGGACCAGAACGACCTTCTTCCAGGCATCGTCCTTGACCTTCTCCTCGGCGTCCTCAGCAGAGAAGACGACGCGGCCGCAGGCAGATCCCGGAGAAGCGGCCAGGCCCTTGCCGATTGCCTCGGCGGCCTTCAGAGCGGCAGCATCAAACTGCGGGTGCAGCAGGGTGTCCAGCTGCTTGGGCTCGACGCGCAGAACAGCGGTCTTTTCGTCGATAACGCCCTCGTCGACCAGGTCGCAGGCGATCTGCAGAGCAGCCTGGGCGGTGCGCTTGCCGTTACGGGTCTGCAGCATGAAGAGCTTGCCATCCTCGATGGTGAACTCCATGTCCTGCATATCCTTGTAGTAGTTCTCGAGGCGGGTAGCGATCTCAACGAACTGATCGTAGACCTCGGGCATCTCCTCATGCAGCTTGCTGATGGGAGAAGGAGTACGGATACCGGCGACGACGTCCTCGCCCTGAGCGTTGATCAGGTACTCGCCCATCAGCTTCTTCTCGCCGGTGGCGGGGTTACGGGTGAAGGCAACGCCGGTGCCGGAACGCATACCGGAGTTACCGAAGGCCATCTGCTGCACGTTGACGGCAGTGCCCCACTCGTAGGGGATCTCGTTCATCTTACGATACACGTTGGCGCGGGGGTTATCCCAGGAACGGAAAACGGCCTTGACGGCACCGATCAGCTGCTCCTTGGGATCCTGCGGGAACTCCTCGCCCTGCTTCTCAAGGTAGATCTGCTTGAACTCCTTGACGAGCTCCTTCAGGTCGTTGGCGTCCAGCTCAACGTCCTGCTTGACGCCCTTGCGCTCCTTCATAGCGTCGATGCGCTCCTCGAAGAAGCTCTTGCCCAGCTCCATGACGACGTCAGAGTACATCTGGATGAAGCGGCGGTAGCAGTCATAGGCAAAACGGGGGTTGTTGGTCTTTTTGGCCAGACCCTCAACAGCCTGATCGTTCAGGCCGAGGTTCAGGATGGTGTCCATCATGCCGGGCATGGACTGACGTGCGCCGGAACGGACGGAAACCAGCAGGGGGTTCTCGATGGAGCCGAAGGTCTTACCGGTCTGCTCCTCGAGGATGCCCATGTATTTGAAGATGTCTGCCTTGATCTCATCGTTGATCTCACGGTTGTCAGCATAGTACTGGGTGCAGGCCTCGGTGGTGATGGTGAAGCCCTGCGGAACCGGCATGCCGGCGTGGGTCATCTCGGCCAGGCCGGCACCCTTACCACCCAGAGTGTTCTTCATGGTGGTCTGGTCGCCGCCGAAGGCGTCATGGCCCTCTTTGAACAGATACAAGAATTTCTTGCTCATAGTTACCTCCCAAATTGGTGACGTGTTTGCATCACATAAATCATGTTTGCATAGTCCATTATAACAGACCGAAAGACAGATTTCCAGTAGATTGTTAAAAAAATGCTCAATAGTTTCGCTGAAAAGTAGCCAAACTTTTTTGGTTCAGGTATTGCAATTTGCACAAAAATCGTGTATTTTATAATGGGTGGGAAGTTCGAAATATTTTTCGAGCTGTCACTTTTTTCTTTTTGAGTGCCGCGGTAAATTTTTACGGCGAACGGCGTTTTTCGGCTTGCTAAAATGCGCCGCATGTTATACAATATATAGGTATAAGGTCCGTCGGCCGCCCCCGTGCGCCGCGGGCACGAAATGAGTGTATAAAGGAAGAACCGCTATATGTCTACCGCAAGAGAGAATTTCGAGCTGGCACAGCAGCGCTATGCCGCCACGTTTGAGCGCCATCTGGATAACGGCGTGAATTTTATCAGCGATAACGTCTGCATTGAGCCGGAGGTCATCATTGCCCCCGGTGCGACCATCCTGCCGGGCTGCATCCTGCGCGGCCAGACGGTCATCGGCCCGGACTGCGTCATCGGCCCCAACACCCTGCTGGAGGATACCGTCGTTGACGCCGGGTCCACGATCAATGCCAGCCAGTGCTATGGGAGCCACATCGGCCCCAATAACAAGATCGGTCCCTTCACCCATGTGCGCGTCGGCACCAAAACCGCCGAGGGCTGCCATCTGGGCGCTTATGTCGAAACGAAGAACGCCGACTTTGCCGAGGGCAACACGGTCAGCCACCTGACCTACATCGGCGATGCCACGGTGGGCAAGTACTGCAACTTCGGCTGCGGCACCGTTACCTGCAACTACGACGGCGAGGGCAAGTTCCACACGACCATCGGCGACTATGCGTTCATCGGCTGCAACACGAACCTGGTCGCACCCGTCACCATCGGCGACCATGCGTTCACGGCTGCCGGCTCCACCATCGGCCATGACGTGCCCGCCGGTGCGCTGGGCATCGAGCGCGCCAAACAGGCCGAGATCGACGGCTGGGGCGAGCGCAAGCTGGAGAAGTATATCGCCAAGAAGCAGAAGCTGGAAGCGGAGAAGAAAGGGAAGTAAAGCGTTGTAGGGGGCGGCGTCCTCGACGCCCCGCGGCCTTCCCATAAGCAGCCGCTTATCTTACGCTGCCGGGCCGGGCATGCCCGGCCCCTACGGTACTTCACGATTTTTCAAAGGATATATCTATGTTCGAAATGACCTCCGGGGCGGACTGGCTGATTGCCGGACTGGGCAACCCCGAACCGAAATATGACGGCACCCGCCACAACGCCGGTTTTGAAGCGCTGGACTATCTGGCCGCGCAGTGGCAGTGCGACATTGCCAAGGCCAAATGGCAGGGCCTGTACGGCACGGCACAGGTGAACGGCCACAAGGTCGTGCTGCTCAAGCCGCTGACCTACATGAACCTGAGCGGCCAGAGCATTGCCCCCGCCGCCAACTTTTACAAGATCCCGGCAGACCACATCATTGTGCTGTGCGATGACATCACCCAGGAGCCGGGGCATCTGCGCATCCGGCCCCACGGCTCTGCCGGCGGGCACAACGGGCTGAAAAGCATCATTGCCAGCCTGGGCACCGACCATTTCAGCCGTATCCGCATCGGCATCGGCGCCAAACCGAACCCGCAGTACGACCTGGCCGCCTGGGTGCTGGGCAAGCTGCCTGCCGCAGACCGCAAGGCCATGACGGACCGCTACCCGGACATTGAGGAAGCCTGCAAGCTGCTGATGGACGACAATCTGCAGTACGCCCAGAACAAATTCAACCACTAAGGGGACGTGAATCATGAGTGAAATCCGTAAAAAAGCAATGACCCGTCTGGTGCTCTGCGCTGTAGCGCTCGTCGCCTGCATCATTTTCAGTGTCCTGCTGCTGAACGGCACCTTTGACGGCAAAACCGGAGGCAGCCAGCCTGCCTCCGGCGATACCATCAGCAGCAGTGCCCCCGCGGAGGGCGTTGACGATCCCACCGCCGACAGCTTTACCGCAGAGAGCGCCTCTGCCGAGGAGGTGCCCGCCGAGCCCGAGGCCACCCCCGAGCCGACGCCGGAGCCCACGCCCGTGCCCGAGTACGAGGGCCTGAGCGTGCAGCCCACCACCTATTATAATGAGGGTGAGCAGCCGACCTACACCGTGACCGACGGCAACAACCTGAACATGCGCGGCGGCCCCGGCACCGACTATGACAAGATCGGTCAGGTGCCCGCCTCCACCGGCGTGACCGCACTGGGCACCAATGAGGACGGCAGCTGGGTTGTTGTGAACTACAACGGCACCTACGGCTGGCTCAAGACGGAGTTCTTGAACGGCTGATAAGCAAGAAGCCAATTTTCGGTCAGACGTAGGGCGGCCTGACCTCAGGCCGCCGCGGCGGGGTGAGGTCACCCCGCCCTACGTTTGCTTTATACAATGGGTTCTTTTATGTTCAACGCACTTTTCACCAAAACAGACGAATACGCAAGACTGGCGCAGGCGCTCGGGGGTCCGGGGGCTTGCGCCTTATTTGGCATACCGGGGTCGGGCCGGGCGATGGTCTATGCCGCGCTGGCGAAGGCCCTCGACAAGCCGCTCTGCATCGTGACGCCCGGCGAGGCCGAGGCGACCCGGTTTGCGGGCGACCTGAACGCGCTGGGCGTGGCGGCGGCAGTGTTCCCTGCCCGCGACTATGTGCTGCGCCCCATCGAGGGCACAGGCCGCGAGTACGAATACCGCCGTCTGGCCGTGCTGGGCGACCTCGTCGGCGGGCGGCTGCAGGCCGTCTGCGTGCCCGACGAGGGCCTGACCCAATACACGACGCCGCGGGTGGATTTCTGCGCGAACACCCGCAGCCTGCGCCCCGGCGACACACTGCCCCGCGCCGAGCTGACCGCGCTTTTGTACGGCGCAGGCTATACGCGGCGCGACCAGGTGGACGGCCCGGGTCAGTTTTCGATCCGCGGCGACATTGCGGACATCTACGCACCCGACATGAAGCAGCCCGCCCGCATGGAGTTCTGGGGCGACGAGATCGACACGATGCACACCTTCGATCTGGCGACCCAGCGCCGCGACGAGCCGATTGAAAAAATCTACGTCTCCCCCGCGCGGGAGATACTGTTCGGTCAGCCCGCCGACGCAGCGGAGAAGATCCGCTCCTATATCAAAAAGGCCCGCGGCAGGCGGCGCACGGCGCTGGAGACCTGCACCGCTGCGGACCTGGCACAGCTGGACGGCGGCGCGATGCCCGTCAACATGGACAAATATCTCACGCTGCGCTATCCCGAGCCCGCGACGATTTTAGACTACTTTGACGATCCGCTGCTGATCCTGGAGGAGCCGGCCTCCCTGCGGGAGGCCGAGCGCGCCACCGCGTTCCGCCGGGGCGAGGAGCTTTCCGCCCTGCTGGAGGACGGCGTGCTGGCGGCAGGGCTGGATAAGCTCTACGCCGAGAGCGGCTGGCTCTGGGCGCAGTGCGCCGCGCATCGCACGCTCTGCGCCGAGAACTTTGCCCGCAGCATGCCCGATGTGCCGCTGAAAACCATCGTCAACGCACCCGCCCACACGCTGCCCGCCTGGGGCGGCGAGGTCGCGGCGCTGCTGGAGGACATCCAGCCGCTTTGCAGCGGCGGCACGGCGGTCACGGTCATGGCCGGCACGCCCCGTGCGGCGGCGGGTCTGGCCGCCGACCTGCGCACCAAAGGGCTGAACGTCACGACGGACGCGGCGGCGGAGCCGAGCGCCGGGTTGGTGCAGATCCTGCCGGGGCAGCTTTCCGCCGGATGCAGCCTGCCGTTTGCAAAATACGCCGTGTTTACGGCCCGCGCCTTCGGCGTGAGCGGCGCACAGAAGAAGAAAAAGCGCAATAAGGACGCGCTGAACAGCCTGAGCGAAATCTCGGTGGGTGATCTGGTCGTCCACCAGAACCACGGCATCGGGCGGTACGCGGGCATCCAGCGGATGGCCGTGCAGGGCGTCACAAAGGACTATCTGCGCATCGAGTACGACAAAAAGGACGTGCTGTACGTGCCCGTCACCCAGCTGGACCTTTTGTCCCGCTACACTGCGCCGGGCGACAGCGACAACGTGAAGCTGAGCCGCCTGGGCGGCAGCGATTGGGCCAAGACCCGCAAGAAGGTCAAGGCTGCGACGGAGCAGATGGCGAAGGAGCTGATCGAGCTGTACGCCCGCCGCAAGCAGGCGCACGGCTACGCCTTCCCCGCCGACGACACCTGGCAGGGTGATTTTGAACAGCGCTTTGCCTATGAGGAAACCCCCGACCAGCTGACCTGCGCGGCGGACATCAAGCACGATATGGAGGAGCCGTGGCCGATGGACCGGCTGCTCTGCGGTGACGTCGGCGTCGGCAAGACCGAGGTCGCACTGCGCGCCGCGTTCAAATGCGTGATGGGCGGCAAGCAGTGCGCGATCCTGGCCCCCACGACAATTCTGGCGTGGCAGCACTTCAACACCGCGCTGACCCGCATGGAGTCCTTCCCCATCCGCATCGGGCTTTTGTCCCGCTACCGCACCGCCAAGGAGCAGAAGGAGACGCTGCGCGGGCTGAAGGACGGCACCGTGGACATTGTAGTCGGCACGCACCGGCTGCTGTCCGGCGATGTGAAATTCAAGGACCTGGGCCTTGTCATCATCGACGAGGAGCAGCGGTTCGGCGTCAAGCACAAGGAAAAGCTCAAAGAGAGCTTCATCGGCGTCGATATGCTGACGCTGTCGGCCACGCCGATCCCCCGCACGCTGAACATGGCGCTGTCGGGCATCCGCGATATGAGCACAATTGAGCAGCCGCCGTTTGAGCGCCAGCCGATTGAAACCTATGTGCTCGAGTACGACGAGGGCATCGTGTCCGAGGCCATCCGCAAGGAGCTGGCCCGCGGCGGGCAGGTATACTACCTGCACAACCGCGTGGACAACATTGAGGAATGCGCCGCGCGGGTGGGCAAGCTCGTGCCCGGGGCGCGTATCGGCATTGCCCACGGCAAGATGACCGAGGAGCAAATTTCGTCGGTGTGGCAGCAATTGCTGGACAACGAGATCGACATCCTTGTCTGCACCACCTTAATTGAGACCGGCGTGGACGTGCGCAACTGCAACACGCTGATCATTGAAAATGCGGACCGCATGGGATTGAGCCAGCTGTACCAGATCCGCGGGCGCGTGGGACGCAGCTCCCGCAAGGCGTATGCGTATTTCACCTTCACACGCGATAAGGTGCTGACCGAGATCGCGGCCAAGCGGCTTTCGGCCATCCGGGAGTTCACGTCGTTCGGGTCGGGCTTCCGCATTGCGATGCGCGACTTGCAGATCCGCGGTGCAGGCAGTCTTTTGGGCCACAGCCAGCACGGCCACATGGAGGCCGTCGGCTACGATTTGTACGTGAAGATGTTGGGTCAGGCCATTGCCGCGGCCCGCGGCGAGGCCCCCGCCCCCGACAAGAGCGACTGCCTGGTGGACATCACCGTGGACGCATTCCTGCCGGAGGAATATATCCCGGACGCTGCCGGGCGCATCGAGGCATACAAGCGCATTGCGGCCATCGAGACGACGAGCGACGCCGAGGACGTGCTCGACGAGCTGATCGACCGCTACGGCAGCCCGCCCAAGAGCGTGCAGGGGCTGGTGGACGTCTCCCTCGTGCGCGTGACCGCAGCCCGCGTCGGCATTGCGGAGATCGTCCAGCGCGGCGACCAGCTGATTTTGTATAGTGACATCGTCGGGCCAAAGCAGCTGGGCGAGGTCATGGAAAAGTTCCCGCATCGGGTGCTGTACAATGCACTGGGCCGACCTTATTTCAGCCTGCGCGTGCAGAAGGGCGAAAGCCCGCTGGTACTGCTGCGGGATGTGGTGACCCTGCTGCCGGGCGCACAGAATCAGCCACAGACAAAGCCATAAAAAATAAGCACCTGTTTGCTGCGGTAAAAAGCAGTAAACAGGTGCTTTGCTTTTGGGGTAAGACGCTGAAATTTCTTTGGTCCTTTCTTTACAAAGAAAGGACAGAGGAGGCCAAGTGCCGGGCAGCCGTAAACGGGCAGAGCCCCTCAGGCCGGCTTCACCCGCGTCTAAAGCCTCCCCTCACAGGGGAGGTGGCCGAGCGCCAGCGATGGCCAGAGGGGCTTTGCCGGGCGTGCATTACACCGCCCGTTCCCCCTTGCATCACTCAAACACGTTCTCCTCATCCTCCACCACTTCACCAACGTGGTTTCCCTCACTGTCCAGCCCGCGCTTGTCCAGCATATAGTGCACAAATTCCCGCGCCAGGCCGTAGAAGGTCGCAAAGAGTGGCACGCCGACGACCATGCCCACAAGACCGAACAGGTCGCCGCCGACCACGATGGAAAACAGGATCCACAAGGCAGAGATGCCGATGGACGAGCCCAGGATCTTCGGGCCGATGAAGTTGCCGTCCACCTGCTGGATGACCAGGATCAGCACGCCGAAGATGACCGCCTGGATCGGGTCAACCAACAGCAGAATGAAGATGCTGGGGATCGCGCCGATGAAGGGGCCAAATACCGGGATAATATTCGTGATGCCGATAAACACACTGATGAGCAGTGCAAAATCGAGCCGCAGGATCGCCATTGCCACAAACGTGATAACACCGATGATGGCCGAGTCAATGATCTTGCCCACAAAGAAGCCCGTGAAATTCACGTTGGCATAATGGCAGATGCGCAGCGTGTTTTCCGCAGCCTTTTCCGGCAGGAAGGCATGCGCCAGCGTGCGCAGCTGATGGAGCAGATGCTCCTTGTCCGCCAGCATATAGATGCTGGCCGCAATCGAGGTGAAAATCGCCACAAAGTTCGATGCCACGCTGCCGATGCTGGCCACGATCTGCGGCATGGCGGCGCTGGCCATGCTGTAGATTTCCTTGACCATCGCCTCGGAATCGTCCAGCACTTTTGTGGCCGACGACAGGTCAACGCCGAAGCGCTCCTGAGCCATGCCCAGCATATCCTGTACGCTGTGTATGTAGCTTGGGAAGTTCGTAAACAGCATGGCGATGCTGTCCACGATCTGCGGGATGACCAGCCATGCCAGCAGCACAAGCAGCAGAATTGCCACCAGATACGCCAGAAGAATCGCGAATCCGCGCGTCTTTTTCTTCTCTTTAAACAGCTTTGTGTAGAAGAACTTGACCATCGGGTCAAGCACATAGGCAATGACTATGCCGCCCGCAAACGGCGACACGATGCCGATAAACACACCGATTTTCCCCAGAAAGTACCCCAGATTGTTCAAAGTCAGATACAGCGCAATACAGGCCCCGACCACGCAGAACCAGTCCAGCATCGTCTCCGGCTTTTTGGTCCAGATATGTTCCTCTTTCAAATGCTCCGCTCCTTTTACATCATTTTACAAGAGTATTGTACGCTATGCACGCCTGTATTGCAAGGAATAACTTGTTAATTTTCTTGCGGCCCGCCTGGTAAATTCCGGCGCGGCTCACCGTTTTCATCCAGGCCGCGGGCCGTCAGCCCTGCCCCGACAGCCTGTTTGAGCAGCGCCGCCAGCACGGCCAGCGTCGGCACGCCCAGCACCATGCCCGGGATGCCGAACCACGCCCCGCCCACCACGATGGCCAACAGCACGCCCAGCCCCGGCAGGCCGGTGGCCCCGCCCAGAATGCGCGGCGCAATAAAGTTGCCGTCCACCTGCTGGACCACAAAAATAATGATGGCAAATTCTGCCGCCTTCCAGGGCAATTCCAGCAGCAGGATGATGAGCCCCGGCACCGCACCGAGGAACGGCCCCAGCACCGGGACAATGTTTGTCACGCCGACCAGCACGGACAGCAGCGGCGCGTATTCCAGCCCGAAGATCGACATCAGCGCAAATGTTTCCCCGCCCACGAGCAGGGCGTCCACCAGCTGCCCGCCGATGTAGCCGCTGAAAATTTTGTTGGCAAGACGGCAGATTTCCAGCACACTGCCCGCGGCACGCGGCGGCAGCGCCGCGTGCAGACACGCCCGGGCCGCGCGGAGCAGCGCCTCCTTGCCGGAGAGCAGGTAGATGCTGGCGGCCAGTGCCACCACGGCGTTGCCCGCAGCCCCCGCCGCGCCGGAGACGAAATCCGCCGCCGCACGCGCCGCACTGCTGGACAAACCGCCGAACCAATTTTGCAGTGCCGTGCCCACCATCTGCACAAGCTGTTCCGCCGTGGCCGTATCGATGCCGAACGTATTTTGCACCCAGACCAGCAGGCCGCGGATGGTCTCCTCATACGCGCCGAGCCGCCCGGCAAAGGTCGTCACGCTCTGCACGAGCTGCGGGACGACGAGCGCCGCCAGCAGCGCCAGCGCACCGAAAAACAGCGCATAGCTGACGGCCATCGCCCCGCCGCGCTTGCCGCCAAAGAGCTTTTGCGCAAAAAAGCGCGTGGGTATGTCCAGTACATAGGCCAGCAGCAGCCCCCAGCCAAACGGTGCCAGCAGCCCGAGAAACGCCCCGGCCCCGCGCAGCACGCCCGGCAGCCAGTCTGCCGCGGCAAACACCGCCGCGACGCCAGCCGCCAGCAGCAGCCAGTCCTTCATCGTGTGGGGTGTGCGGTCAAAACAGTTTTTCATTGTCGCTCCTCCTGTTTTGTGGTACACTGTTTACAGCGCATACTTTGTTCAACTTACTTGCTTCTGTTATACCACTTTTTTCCAAAAGGTAAAGAGTCGTATGATTGGAAATTACAATAATTTACGGGAAACCGATGTTTTTCGTGAAAATTCTCGTCCGTACCCGCCTGCCGGGCGCGTCGGTGCTGTAGGGGGGCGGCGTCCCCGACGCCCCGGGCACTTTGCTGCAGCCGCACACATCCCGGCGGCATGAGGGCATGCCGCCCTACATCCCCCCTTACAAGCAAACTGTAGGGCGGGGTGCCCTCACCCCGCCGCGGAGGGGTCAAGGCCTCTCCCCGCAAAGCCGCTCGAAAGGGGGGTGCGATCCTTTGCACTTTTTCCTGCAGTTTTGTAAAATTTCTTCGGCAATCTTGACAGAATACCGTCATAATGTTAAAGTGGTCACAAAGCCGCTTTCTGTCCCTGAAAGGAGATTTCCATGTGGTTTGATACGATTTTATGGCTGGTTGCCGTCGTGGCGTTCATCATGGTCGAGGCCGCCACAACGGCGCTTGTCTCGGTCTGGTTTGCGGTGGGCGCTGCCGCGGCCATGCTGGTCAGCTTTTTTAATGTCGGCTTTGGCTGGCAGATGCTTGTTTTTGCCGTTGTATCGGCCATTACACTCGGCCTGATGCTGCCCCGGCTCATCAGTCGGCGCGGCGCGCACCGTGCCCCTGTCACGAACGGCTCGCCGCTGACCATCGGCAAGCAGGGCGTTGTGCTTGTGGACATTGAACCTGGCCTTCCGGGCCGGGTCCGCGTGGACGGTCTGGACTGGCAGGCCCGCGCCGAGGTCACACTCCCGCAGGGCACCCGCTGCAAGGTCGTGGCCGTGGACGGTGCGATCCTTATTGTCTCTCCCGTGACCGCTGACGCGGCTGCGGTTTAAATCACAAAGGAAAAAGGAGGACCCCTAAATGCTGTTAGTCTTTGCCATCCTGCTCATCATTATTCTGGTGGTTTTGGTGCGTTGCATCGTTATTGTGCCGCAGTCCAACGCCTATGTCACCGAGTGGCTCGGCGTCTACAAGGATACCTGGGGCGCGGGCCTGCACATCCGTACGCCGTTTGTCGAGCGCATCTCCCGCAAGGTCTCGCTGAAGGAGGAGGCCGCCGACTTCCCGCCGCAGCCCGTCATCACCCGCGACAACGTCACGATGATGATCGACACCGTCGTTTTCTTTCAGGTGTTTGACGCCAAGATGTACGCCTACGGCGTGAACCGCCCGATCCAGGCCATCGAGAACCTGTCCGCCACGACGCTGCGTGACATCATCGGCTCGATGACGCTCGACGAAACCCTGACGAGCCGCGACCTCATCAACACGAAGATCACCGCCAGCCTTGACGAGGCCACGGACCGCTGGGGCATCAAGGTCAACCGCGTCGAGCTGAAAAACATCGAGCCGCCGGTGGAGATCCGCCAGGCCATGGAGAAACAGATGAAGGCGGACCGCGAGAAGCGCGCCTCCATCCTGCTGGCCGAGGGCGAGAAGCAGGCTGCCATCACCCGCGCCGAGGGCGAAAAGGAGTCCGCCATCCTGCGCGCCGAGGCCGTGAAGCAGCAGCGCATCCGCGAGGCCGAGGGCGAAGCCGAAGCCCTGCTGACCGTCCAGAAGGCACAGGCCGATGCCATCCGCATGATCAACGAGGCGAACCCCAACCACAACTATCTGGCCCTGCGCAGCATGGAGGCCATGGAGAAGGTCGCTGACGGCAAGGCTACCAAGCTGATCGTGCCCAGCGACATGCAGAATCTCGCCGCAACCGTGTCCGCGATCAAGGAGATTTCCGGCGAAGTGACCGAATAAAATTTTACATTCTGTTTTCCCTGCCCGCGGTGTTCTGCCGCGGGCTGTTTTTGTGGGGACGAACGCCGACGGAAAGGCGCGAAAGCCTCGCCCACACCGCTCCTTTCCCGCAATTTTTTCTTGCGTTTTCCACAAAATCAGATTATAATATAAGCAGAATAGTATGCCTTTTTGCGCATACTACATAAAATATTGTGAGGTGTATCAGTATGAAGGAACCTATGGTCATCACTATGGCGCGTGAGTACGCATCCGGCGGCAGCGAGATCGCACAGGCTGTTGCCGACAAGCTGGGTATTCCCTTATATAATAAGGAGCTGATCACCCTTGCCGCCAAAAAGAGCGGTCTGACCGAGGAGGCCATTGCCGCCAGCGAGAACCAGCGCAGCGGCAGCCTGATCTACAGCCTGTACATGATGGGCAACACGATGCCCCTGGCCGACCAGGTCTACATTTTGCAGAGCAACGTCATCAAGGAGCTGGCCGCCGAGGGCCCCTGCGTCATTCTGGGCCGCTGCGGTGACTACGTCCTGCGTGAGCGCCCCAACGTGCTGCGCACCTTCGTCTACGCGCCGCTGGAGACCCGCATCCAGTTTGCCAAGAGCCGCCCCGACGCCAAGGACATGCCGGACCGCCTGTGGGAGACCCAGCTGGCCAAGCATGACCGCGCCCGTGCAAGCTACTACAACTATTACACCGAGAACCGCTGGGGCGAGGCCAAGAACTACGATCTGTGCCTGAATGCGACCCTGGGCCGCGAGGCCTGCGCCGACCTGATCGTGGCCGCCGCCAGGGCTATGCAGGAAGCCGACAAGTAAAAAGGAGCCTTTCACTATGCTGCGCTATGTCAAAAACGGAATGCTGCTGTTGAGCGTCGCGTATATCGTCATCGGTATGCTGCTGCTCATCATGCCCGAGACCAGTCTGCTCTGGATCTGCAACATTTTTGGTGTTGTGGTGCTTGTCACCGGCATTGTCTGCCTGATCCAGTATGCCCGCATCCGCGGCACCGGCTTTACCGCGCCGTTCATGCTGGTGGGCGGCGTCATCACGACGGGGCTGGGCATCTTCACACTGGCAAAGCCGCAGGTAGTGACCAGCTTTCTGCCCGTTGTGTTCGGCATCTTCATCGTCGTTGACGGCCTGAGCCGCATCGGTACCGCCATTGACCTTGCCAAGCGCAAGGGGCAGAAATGGTGGTTGCTGCTGCTGTTCAGCATCGTATCCGTTGCCTTGGGCGTACTGCTGGTGCTGCACCCGTTTGATGCGGCGGTCAGCGCCGTCATGCTCTGCGGCATCCTGCTGATCGCCGAAGGTGCGCTGAATTTAGGCTGCATTCTCTACGCCGCCATGGAGCTGCGCACACTGGACCGCATGGCCTCTGCCGCCGCCAATGCGGCCTTGGGTGCCATCGGCGACGCCCTGGACGAGGCCGAAGCCGCCGAGCGCGATGTCGGCAGCGACGGCCCTGTGGTGTACGACGCCGAGAGCAAGGATGTGTCGGAGGACGGTGAATAACCGTTCCGTGACACCGTAGGGGCGCATTCTATATGCGCCCGCAGCGCCGTGCCATCAGCAAACGGGCACGGGCGGATATAGAATCCGCCCCTACAAGCTCTGTTTGTCCTTATTTTGTTTCCCGCGCGAAGGATCGCGAGTTATGTTTAAAGGAGAGAACCCCTATCCATGTATGACCTTATCATCGTAGGCGCCGGCCCTGCCGGCATTTTCACCGCGCTGGAGTTGCTGCGCAAGAGCAGCACCCCCCACAAAATTTTGCTCGTCGAAAAGGGCAAGCCTGTGGAAAAGCGCCACTGCCCCAAGGATAAAACCGGCGTCTGCGTAAACTGCAAGCCGACCTGTGCCATCACCACCGGCTTTTCCGGCGCGGGCGCATTCTCGGACGGCAAGCTGTCCCTGTCCTATCAGGTCGGCGGCGAACTGCCCGACCTGATCGGCGAGGATTTCGCGCAGGAGCTTATTGACTACACCGACAAAATTTACCTCGAGTTTGGCGCCGACCCGAAGGTCGAGGGCATCTACGAGGGTCCCGACATCAAGGACATCCGCAAGCGCGCCATTCAGGCGGGCCTGCAGCTCGTTGACTGCCCCATCCGCCATCTGGGCACCGAGAAGGCCCAGCAGCTCTACCTGAACATCCAGAACTATCTGGCCGACGCCGGTGTTGAGATGCTGTTCAGTACCGAGTGCGAGAACATCATCCTCGAGGATTCCGTCTGCAAGGGCGTCCGCCTGCGCGAGAAGGACGACGTCCGCGACGTCTACGCCAAGCAGGTCGTTATTGCCACGGGCCGCCGCGGTGCGGACTGGCTGGAAAAGATCTGCGCCGAGCACAACATTGCCCACAAGCCCGGCACCGTTGACATCGGCGTCCGTGTTGAGTGCCGCAACGAGATCATGGAGAAGATCAACAAGGTCCTGTATGAGGGCAAGCTGATCGGCTACCCGGCCCCGTGGCGCAACAAGGTGCGCACCTTCTGCCAGAACCCCGGCGGCTTCGTTGCGCAGGAGAACTACGACAACGATCTGGCCGTCGTCAACGGCCACAGCTTCAAGGAGAAAAAGAGCAACAACACGAACCTGGCCATTCTGGTCAGCCACAACTTCACCGAGCCGTTCAACCAGCCCATCGCCTACGCGCAGAAGGTCGGTGAGCTGACGAACATGCTGGGCGCGGGCCACATTCTGGTGCAGCGCTACGGCGATATTCTGGACGGCAAGCGCACCTGGGCCAACGAGCTGGCCCGCACGAACGTCCGCCCGACGCTGAAGGACGCCGTGGCCGGTGACATCACCGCCGCCATGCCTTACCGCGCCATGGTCAACATCATCGAGTTCATCAAGATGATGGACGAGGTCGTGCCCGGCTTTGCCAGCCCCGAAACGCTGCTGTACAGCCCTGAGCTGAAGTTCTACTCCAACAAGGTCAAGATGGACACCGATCTGGAGACGAACATCGCGGGTCTGCACTGCTTGGGCGATTCCTCCGGCTGGACGCGTGGCCTGATGATGGCCTCCGTCATGGGCGTCCTGATGGGCCGCAAGCTGCTGGAGAAGCACGGCTTTTAAGGGTACGAGGAGTACGGGTGTTCTTTTCTTAGAAGAAAAGAACCAAAAGAATTTTAAACAAACGCATGGGGAGAGTGCCGGAGACGGTGCTCTCCCCTTTTTTGCAGGCGGCGAGTGGCGGCGGCATGAGGGCATGCCTCCCTACGCACTCACTTTATGTCATTCGTAGGGCGGGATGCCCCCATCCCGCCGCGGGCAGGCATCCACTTTACTGCCAGCCTGTAGGGGGCGGCGTCCCCGACGCCCCGCGCCCACTTCCCGCAAAAAAATTGCAAAAATCTCCAAAACACCCGCTCCGTGTGACAACTTTGCAACATCCGGGGTGTAGGATAGGGGCAAACCAGGCACAGAAAGGAGCTTTGAGGATGAAAAAAGTAGCTTTATTATTGGCGGCAGCCATGCTGGCGCTGGCCGGATGCGCGTCTGCGGGCGATACCGCGGCGGCTTCGGAGGCCGCACCGGCTGAGAGTACGGCGGAGAGCGCCGCGGCGGAGGACAGCGCAGAAGCGGCGCTGCCGGGTGAGCCGCACCCCCTCTCGGCCTATAGCGCCTTCGCGGTCAGCGGCAGCAGCGTCTATGTGGCGGTCCCCCACTTTTCAAGCAGCGCGGACAGTCTCGGTAATTTTGATCACAGCACCGTGTATAAAACAGACCTTACCACCGGGCAGACCTATGAGATGTACCGCACGGACTCCATTCTTACGTCCGCGCCGCTGGTCATAGACGACACGCTGTATTTCATCTGCTACGACGGCGGTATGCTGGCCCTGCCGACGGCGGGCGGTGAGGCGCACGTGCTGCCGTTCTCCTACGACGACTGGGAGCCTGTTTTTTACGCGGGCCACTACCTCTACTGCCGGAGCGTCAGCGCCGCGCCGTTCTACCGCACCGGCGGTATGCGGTTTGACCTGCAGACCGGGGAGACCGCGCCGTGGAATATCCCGGTGGAGACAAAGTACATTCCCGATGTCGTCGGAGACGCGCTGCTGCTCTGCCGCGTTGTCTCGGATTATCCGGTGCCCTACCCGGACGACGACGAGATGTCCCAGGCGCTTTTGCAGAACACCACGCTGGAATACACCCTGGCCGACCCCGCGACGGGCGCGGTGCGGCAGACCTGCTTTACCCTCCCCTATGACATACCGCAGCCGGGGAGCCTTACGATCTACACCTACCTTGGCAAGTGCGGCAGCGACTTCTATTTCCGCGCAGACCAGTGCGACGATGAGTACGCTTTGGTTTCCCAGTCCGTGCTGCGCATCGGCACGGACGGCACCCGGACCGACCTTGGCATTACCAAAACGCCGGATTACCTGGATTACTGTGCGGTTTTGCAGGGCGATGAGGTGCGCTGGCTCCTGACCCGCGGCACCGACGGCATCTATCTGATTTACGACACGCAAGGCCATGAGATTGGCCGCAACGAGCGGCCCGCCGGGCTGGAGGCCTTCTTCCCGCTTTGTATGCTGGACGACGGACGCCTGCTGATGGTCGTCGGCTACGACTGGGAGCACGACAGCGCGGCCCGGTACGCCGTGATGGACGCCGACGAATTTCTGAACGGCGGGTCGGCATACCGCGAGATGACATTTGCGGAGTGAACGGGCCCGCCCTACAGGGAACGGCACGGTGGGCCGTGCCCGCTGCCGCAGAGTTTTTCAATCACCGGAAAGGACGTGTACCCATGAAAACGAATAAGCTCATTCCCCTCATCCTCACCGCGGCGCTGGCGCTGTCCGCCTGTGCGTCGGCGGCGAATTCCGCAACCGCAGCCGCGCCCGCGGAGACTGCCGCCGCCACACCGGAACCGACGGCGGCACCTGAACCGGTGGGGGAGCTGCACGCCCTTGCCGAAACTGGGCAGAACAAATTCGGCAATGTGATTTGTCAGACCCGTCCCGTCCTTGACGATGAGGGCAACTTTACTGGAACCGTCATTTACAAAACAGACCCTGACGCCAGACAGACAACCGCGCTCTACGAATACAACGATAGCGCGTATAGTACGTTATACCAATTTCTAGCAAACGACACGCTGTACGTCGTCATGTACCGCTATGACAGCGACACCAAGCTGCTTGCCGTTCCGTTGGACGGCGGCGAGGTTTGGGAAATTCCGCTTGGCCCCAACACATGGGGTACCAAGCTGTACGATGACCGCTATGTCTTTTGGGAAATTCCGCTTGGCCCCAACACATGGGGTACCAAGCTGTACGATGACCGCTATGTCTACTGTATGCCTTACAGCCAAGCGCCGACCTCTCCCACCTGTGGGATGCGCCTTGACCTGAAAACCGGGGCAAGCGAGAAATGGGACATTCCCATCGAAACCTACGATGTACTCGGCGTGGCCGACGGCGGCATTGTCACAAGCCGCATCGTTTCGGACTATCCTATCCCACTCCCGTCCGATTCCGAAATGCTCAGTGCCATCATGCAAAACTCCACCTATGAGTTCGACCTGACGGACCCTGCCACGGGGCGGCCTATCAAAAAGATTTTTGAGTATCCCTGCGACGGCGCACCCGAGGGGGACGGCTATATCACCTACACCTACGCGGGCAAAAACGGAAGCGATTTCTATTTTATCGCCGACCACATGACACCGTCTTACTGGACCGGCTCCTCCGTCCTTTGCATCCACAGTGACGGCACGCAGGAAGATTTGGGCATTATGACGGCGCAAAAGTTTATTCGCCCGATGCACCAAAACGAAGCGCTGCGATGGTTTATGGTTCCGAACGACGACACTCCCCGCACTTACACGTTCTACGACTTACAGGGCAATGAAATCGGACACAACGCCGCCCCCGCGGGCGTTGACGTGGCCCTTATTATGGAATATCTTTTGGACGACGGCCGCGTTGTGCTGACCCTCGGGGGCGACCCCGCGCATAATTATGCTGCCAATTACGCCACCATCCCCGCCGACGCATTTTTGAACGGGAGTACGGAGTATACGGAGATGGAGTTTGTGGGGTGAGTGTCATTGCCCGGACGGTTTTTACTGGCCGGAAGCGGGCACGGGTCGTCGGGGACGCCGACCCCTACGGGTGACCCGCGAGGTGGATGTCTGCCTGGCGGCGGGGTGAGGGCACCCCGCCCTACAGTGAACGGCATGGTAACCGTAGGGGCCGATGCCCGCATCGTTTTCGCCGCCGCAAGGCGCACAGGCTGTAGGGCGGCATGCCCTCATGCCGCCGTGGCCGTTTCCGTTAGCACAAAAAACAAAACCCAGCCCCCGCAATGTTTTCCACATTGCGGGGGCTGGGTTGTTTAAAACTTTAAGACATGAACCGATCCTTCAGGTTCTTGAAGAAGCTCTTGCGCTTCTCGTAGTTCTCGTCCTTCAGGCTGTCCTCAAAGGCCTTCAGGGCTTCGCGCTGGGTGCGGTTCAGCTTCTTGGGGATCTCCACGTCCACAATGACGTACTGGTCACCGCGTCCGCGCCCGTTCAGGTACTGGATGCCCTGGCCGCGCAGGCGGAACTTCGTGCCGCTCTGGGTGCCCTCGGGAATCTTCTGGGCGACTTTGCCGTCCACGGTGGGGACCTCAATTTCAGCGCCCAGCACAGCCTGGGAGTAGGTAATGGGCACGCGGACGTACACATCGTAGCCGTCGCGCTCAAACACGGCGTCGGGCTTGACCGTCACATGGACGATCACGTCGCCCGCGGGGCCGCCGTTCGTACCGGCGTCGCCCTGGCCGCGCAGCGCAATGTTCTGGTCGTCGTCGATACCCGCGGGGATCTTGACCTCCAGCGTCTTGCGGGCACTGGTCTTGCCGGTGCCGCGGCAGGTCTTGCAGGGGTTCTTGATGATGGTGCCGCGTCCGCCGCAGTGCGGGCAGGGCTGCTGGCTCTGCATCACACCAAACGGCGTGCGCTGCTGGGTCACGACATAGCCGCGGCCACCGCACTCGGTACAGGTCTCGGGGCTGGAGCCGGGCGCACAGCCGTTGCCGCCGCAGTCCGGGCAGGTCTGCTGACGGTTCAGCGTGACCTTTTTGGCGCAGCCGTGGGCGGCCTCCTCAAAGGTCAGGATCACATTGGCCTGAATGTCATGGCCCTTGCGCGGCGCGTTGGGGTTGGAGCGGGTCGAGCCGCCGAAGCCGCCGAAGCCGCCGCCGAAAATATCGCCGAAGATGTCGCCCAGATCGACGCCGCCGGTACCGCCGAAGCCGCCAAAGCCGCCACCGTAGCCACCGCCGGGCTGGCCGGCCCCATAGTTGGGATCGACCCCAGCGAATCCGAACTGGTCATAGCGCTTGCGCTTGTTCGGGTCGGAAAGAACATCGTTGGCCTCATTGACCTCCTTGAACTTTTCCTCGGCGTCCTTGTCACCGGGGTTCAGGTCGGGGTGGTACTTTTTGGCCAGCTTGCGGTAGGCGCTTTTGATCTCGGCATCGGTGGCGTTTTTGCCGATCCCCAGCACCTCGTAGTAATCACGTTTTTCTGCCATAGAATCTATCCCCTCTATTTATGGGTTGTGAAAAGGCTTCCCCTTGAGGGGAAGCTGTCCGCGGAGCGGACTGATGAGGTGAGACCTGCCGGATATTGCCCGCAAACAGGCAATCCCGGCAGCTTGGCCCTCATCCGGCCTTGCTTCGCACGGCCACCTTCCCCCGCGGGGGGAAGGCTTTATTTTAACTTTCTCTATAACCCCCAAGGGCCGCCGCCGGGTTTGCCCAGCGGCGGCCTTATTATGGGTTTGTTACAGCTTAGACCTCGTGGAAGTCGGCGTCAACGGCGCCGTCATCCTTCGGCTGCGCACCGGCATCGGGGCCGGGCTGTGCACCGGGCTGCTGGCCCTGTGCCTGGGCGGCCTGCTGGTAGACCTTCTCGCTGATGGCGTAGAAGGCCTTCTGCAGGTCATCCTGCTTTGCCTTGATGTCATCAACGCTGCCGGACTTCAGGGCTTCCTTCAGGGCAGACAGCTTGGTCTCGACCTCGCTCTTTTCCTCGGCGGAAACCTTGTCGCCGAACTCGCCCAGTGCCTTCTCGGTCTGGAACACCATCTGGTCGGCGTTGTTGCGCACATCGACTTCCTCGCGGCGCTTCTTATCCTCGGCGGCATACTGCTCGGCGTCCTTGACAGCCTTGTCGATGTCGTCCTTGCTCATGTTGGTGGAAGCAGTGATCGTGATGCTCTGCTCCTTGCCGGTGCCCAGGTCCTTCGCGCTGACGTGAACGATACCGTTGGCATCAATATCGAAGGTGACCTCGATCTGCGGCACGCCGCGGGGAGCCGGAGCGATGCCGTCCAGATGGAAGGTTCCGAGGCTCTTGTTGTCGCGGGCAAACTCACGCTCGCCCTGCAGGACGTTGACCTCAACGCTGGGCTGGTTATCAGCCGCAGTGGAGAAGATCTGGCTCTTCTTGGTGGGGATGGTGGTGTTGCGGTCAATGATCTTGGTGCAGACGCCGCCCAGAGTCTCAATGCCCAGGCTCAGCGGGGTAACGTCGAGCAGCAGCAGACCCTTGACGTCGCCCTGCAGAACGCCGCCCTGGATGGCAGCGCCGACAGCAACGCACTCATCGGGGTTGATGCCCTTGAACGGCTCGCAGCCCAGCTCCTTCTTGACAGCGTCGTAGACGGCAGGGATACGGGTGGAGCCGCCGACCATCAGGACCTTGGCCAGGTCGGAAGCCTTCAGGCCGGCATCGGCCAGAGCCTTGCGGACGGGGGTCATGGTGCGCTCGACCAGATCAGCGGTCAGCTCATTGAACTTAGCGCGGGTCAGCGTCATGTCCAGATGCTTGGGGCCGTTGGCGTCCGCGGTGATGAAGGGCAGGTTGATGTTGGTCGTGGTCGCGCTGGACAGCTCGATCTTGGCCTTCTCGGCAGCCTCCTTCAGGCGCTGGGCAGCCATCTTGTCCTTGCGCAGGTCGATGTTGTTCTCGCGCTGGAAGTCCTCGGCCATCCAGTCGATGATGCGCTGGTCGAAGTCATCGCCGCCCAGGTGGGTATCACCGTTGGTAGCCAGGACTTCGGTAACGCCGTCGCCCATCTCGATGATGGAGACATCGAACGTACCGCCGCCGAGGTCGTAGACCATGATCTTCTGGTCGGCTTCCTTATCGATGCCGTAAGCCAGAGAAGCAGCCGTAGGCTCGTTGATGATACGCTTGACGTTCAGACCGGCGATGGTACCGGCGTTCTTGGTGGCCTGACGCTGGCTGTCGTTGAAGTAGGCGGGGACGGTGATGACGGCCTCGGTGACAGGCTCGCCCAGATAAGCCTCGGCGTCAGCCTTCAGCTTGGAGAGGACCATAGCGCTGATCTCCTCGGGGGTGTAGTCCTTGCCGCCGGCATGGACCTTTTCAGCCGTGCCCATCTTACGCTTGATGGAAGAAATCGTGTTTTCGGGGTTGGTGATGGCCTGGCGCTTTGCGACCTGGCCGACCAGACGCTCGCCGGTCTTGGTGAAGCCGACGACAGACGGGGTGGTGCGGGCGCCTTCGGCGTTCGCGATGACGACGGGCTCGCCGCCTTCCATAACGGCGACGCAGCTGTTGGTAGTACCTAAGTCAATACCGATGATCTTGCTCATAAATAAAACTCCCTTCAAATTTGCTTTGAATGCAGTGAATGTCAATTTATATGGAAACGAATCGTTTGATTCGGTTCGACGTTATTCTGCGACGACGACCATCGCGTGGCGGATGATCTTGTCACCGATCTTGTAGCCCTTCTGGAAAACCTGCACGACGCTGCCGCTCTCCTGCCCTTCGGCGGCGGGGACCTGCTGGACGGCGTTCATGAAGTTGGGATCAAACGGCTGGTTCAACGCCTCGATCTCGGTGATGTGCAACGTTTCCAGAGCCTTGGCGGCCTTGTCCAGCGTCATCGTAACGCCCTTCTTGTAGTTCTCGTCCGCGCAGGCGGCGTTGGCGGCCATGTCCAGCGTGTCCAAGATGCCCAGGATCTGGGTCACGGCGTGGGACACACCGTCGTTGAACTTCTGGTCAGCCTCGCGCTGGGAGCGCTTGCGGTAGTTGTCATACTCGGCAGCGGTGCGGAGCAGCTGGTTCTTGAGGTCGGCGTTTTTCTTTTCCTCCGCCTCCAGCTTGGCCTGCAGGGCCGCGGTCTCGTGGTGGTGATGCTTGCCCTCGTGCTTGCCCTCGTTCTTTTCCTCAGCCTGGGGGGCCTCTTTTTCAGGGGCCTCCTGTGCGGGGGTCTCGGGCTTTTCAGCAGCCGCTTCCGTCTCCGGGGCGGTCTGTTTCTTTTCTTCTTGGCTCATTGCGGGTCTCTCCTTCTTCGTTTATTGGCCCTGCCCGGCCATGCTCTGCCCCATTCTGGCGGCAAAGTAGTCCAAGATCGGCAGCAGCCGCTCGTACTCCATTCGGGTGGAGCCGATCAATGCGACGGAGCCTGTCAGCCCGCCGCCGGCTAAGTACCGCTTGCTGACGATGCAGGCACCCGGCATCGCAGGGTCAAGGTCGCAGCCCAGCGTTGCGGTGATCTTGTTGCCTTCGGGGCGGATGAGCTCCGTCGCGGCCTCATTGTCGGAGAAGATCTCCAACAGCGTGCCGAGGTTCTGGCGGACGTCCGCCATCTTTGCCAGATACTGCGCGCCCTCTAAGCAGGCCTGCGGGCCGGTGGTGACGAGCGCCTGCGCCGCCATGATGACGGGGGCCAGCCGCTGTCCTGCGGCCAGCACCATGCTGGCCATGAGCATCGGGCTTAAATCCTGCGGGGCGACGAAAGTCAGCCCGCGGTTGAGCAGCTGTGCCAGGTTGGCGGCATCGTCCCGGGTCAGACCGGTGTCAACGCGGGCCACGCGGGTCCGCACGCCGCCTGCGCTGGTCACGGCCAGCACTGCGGCGCTGTAGCGGCCCACCTGCACGACCTCAAAATGGGCAATGCAGAGATCCGGCGCCTGCGGTGTGGTAGCGGCAGCCGCGCAGCCTGTCATATCGGCCAGGCAGCGGGTCGCGGCTGGCACGAGCTTTTCCGGCTCGGCATCCATGGCGGCGAACAAATCGTCAATGCGGCGGCGGTCCTTCTCCGGTAGGGTGCCGGACTTTGGCGCGTCGATCAGATGATCGAGGTAGTAGCGGTAGCCCTGGGCGCTGGGCACGCGGCCCGCGCTGGTGTGGGGCTGTTCCAGCAGACCCAGCTTGGTCAGGGCAGCCATCTCATTGCGCAGCGTCGCGCTGGACAGTGCCATGTCAAAGTAGTTTGCCAAAAGACCCGAGCCGACAGGCTCACCGTCGTTGGCATACAGGGCAACAATAGCTTCCAGTATACGCTGCTTGCGCGCATCCATGGCCATGCTGCTCATCTCCTTTGGTTTGCTTTTGTTGGTTTGTTTAGCACTCTTTATCTCCGAGTGCTAAGTTTATTATATCCCCGTTTTGCAAACTGTCAAGGGTTTTTCCGAATTTTTTGTAAGTTTAACAGTTTCGTCACAATCGGATTGGGCAGTTTCCCTATTATTATATATGTAGGGGCCGGGCATGCCCGGCCCGCAGCCTTGCACAAGCAGCCCATTCACGGGCAGTCACGTCAACCCCCGGGCCGGGCATGCCCGGCCCCTACGCTGCTATGCTTTTCACTCCTCCATCCACCGCGCCAGAAACTCTGCGGCGGTGGCGGCGGCGCGGACGGTCTCGGCGTTGGGCGCGGCCTCGCGCAGGGTGCCGTGCAGCAGCACGCCGCCTTCGATGTCACCGTGTACCAGGATCGGCGCGGCGCACAGCAGGTACCGGCTGCCCAGCGGCTCCCGCTCCGCGGCGGACGCCGGGGCCGTGTAGAGCTTGCGCCGGGTCAGCAGCGGCTCGATCTCGGGCGGGAGCGGTGCGCCGAGCAGCTCGCCCTTGCCCGCTCCGGCGGCGGCGACGATATGCTCCCGGTCACAGACGGCCACGGCGCAGCGCAGCCGCCGGGCCAGCACGTCCGCATAGACGGCGGCAGGCTCGCCAAGCTCGGCCAGCGGCGAATACTTTTTAAATATGACCTCGCCGTTGCCGTCCGTGTAAATTTCGAGTGAATCTCCGGTGCGGATGCGCTGCGTTTTCCGAATCTCCTTCGGGATGACCACCCGGCCCAATTCGTCGATACGGCGCACGATTCCGGTTTCTCTCATACAAAATCCCCCCTGGTTTTTTCTGGTAGTATCTGCGGGGGTGCCTAGAAATATGTAAGGAGTTTGGTTATGGAGCTATTGCAGACAACGCTTTGCTATCTCGAAAAGGACGGTGCGTACCTGATGCTGCACCGCGTCAAAAAGAAAAACGACGTCAACCACGACAAGTGGGTCGGCGTCGGCGGCAAGTTTGAACCGGGTGAGGACGCGCCGGCCTGCGCCCTGCGCGAGGTGCGCGAGGAGACCGGCCTGACGATGCACGCGCCGGTTTACCGCGGCATCGTGGATTTTTTCTGTGACCCATGGCCCGCCGAGCGGATGCACCTGTACACCTGCACGGACTTTTCCGGCGTGATGACCGACTGCGACGAGGGGTGCTTAGAGTGGGTGGACAAGGCCGCCGTGCAGGATCTTCCGATCTGGCAGGGGGACAAGATATTTTTCAAGCTGCTGGCGGAGGACGCACCGTTTTTCCATTTAGAGCTGACCTATGACGGGGATGTGCTGGTAAAGGCGGTGCTGGATGGGGTAAGCTTGGCGCTGTGATAAACGGGCAGCGGCGGCATGAGGGCATGCCGCCCTACAGGCAGATGGTATACCTGCTACTATGGCAAACGGCCCCGCGGGTCGTCGGGGACGCCGACCCCTACCGTGCGGCAAAAAAAGAGCGTGTGCTTTTCTATGCACACGCTCTTTTCTTATGTCTCAATACGTCGTGATTGTCGTCCCAACGAAATAATGCGTCAGAATATCCTGATAGCCCCAGCCGTTGCGGGCGTAGCCGATGGCACCCCACTGGCTCATGCCGCAGCCGTGGCCGTAGCCGTAGACATCAAAGATAAAGCAGTCCAGATCGGCGTTGTAGCTGACCGTGAAGCACTGGCTGCGCAGGCTGCGCCCGTCAACGCTCTGGCGGGCCAGCAGATTCTCGCGGAACCAGCGCCCGCTGACGGTGCCGACGCCCGCGTCCGGGCCGACCTGGATCTTGGCGACCCAGCCGTACTGGTTGGCGGACTGGATCGTGAACCAGCTGTTGGGGTCCACGCCGGACAGGTCAATGTCCATCACATCGCGGATGCGGTCCTGCAGCGTCTGGCGGGAGAAGCGGGCCGTGCCGCTGGAATTGCCGTTCGTGTTCCAGTGGCTGGACACGCTCTGGTCATACGGGCTGTCCACGGCCTGCAGCCAGGCGCGGTCATTGCCCCAGACCTCGGCAGCGGAGGCCGTGCCGGTGCTGGCCGACGCAAAGTACGGCGTGAAGCAGACCTGCCCGTTGTAGGTAACCAGCACATGGGCGACCTCCTGCGCGGCGGCCAGCGCGGCAGCGCCCGGCTCGGCACCCAGCACCGACGGGTAGCCCGACTGGCTGATGATCCAGCAGTGGGTCGCCACGCACTGAGCCTTGTAGGCTTCGGCTGGTGCGTTGGGGCCCAGCTCGTTCTGGGCCACCATGGCCAGGCACTGCACCAGATCCATCGTCTGGGCCGTGCCGTTCATCGTCACGTTGATGGTCTCCCCTGTGCCACTGTTGTCGGGTTGAGGAGCCTCGGTGGGGGCGGCTGTCGGCTCGGGCGTCGTCTCCCCGGAGACGGCGGAATCCGCCGGGGGCTCGGTGGGCGCAGGCGTGGCGCTGGTCTTGATCTGATCCACCGTCACGGTCTGCTCGGGCAGACTGCCCTCGGCGCCCTTGTTCAGGTCGGCCTCCGCGGCGGAGGTCGAGCCGGCCACGTCGGTCAGGCCCGCCAGCAGCTTGTCGGTGCTGGCCAGCAGGCTGTCCGTGATGGCCTGCAGGTCGTCCGCGCGCTGGGTCAGGTCCGCCGTGTCCGCGGCGGTGTCGCTGCCCGTGCCGCCGTTCTTGCGGGCGGCCTGGGCGGCGGTGCTCTGCTGGGCGTAGCGGTCCACACTGGCCTGCACCAGCGTGCTGACCGTCGGCATCGGCTGGCCCTTGCGCTCATACTGGGCTGCCGTCAGCAGCGGCTCCTCCGCTGCCGCGATGGCCGAGGTGTTTAAAAGCTCTGCCTCTCCCTCGCGGATCAGCCGCCCCGTGATGCAGAGCAGCACGCCGCTCTCGTCACTGTGGGTCGTCACGGTCAGGAAGCGGGAGTCGTCACCCACGTCAACGCCGGTGTCGAACAGGCTGCGGGCCTGAATACCCGCGACGAAGGTCAGGTAGTCGTAATAGCTCGACAGGTCGGTGCTGCCGTACAGGTCAAATGCGCCCGCGCCCTGTTCGGACGGGTCAAAATAGTAGACCGCGATGGCCTTGAAGCGGTAGACACCGCCCGCCGTGTACAGCGTGAAGCCGCTGTTCTGCTTGAGCGTATCCTCGTCAGCCAGCGCCTTGTAGTCGCTGCCCGTGCATTCCACCACGGTGTTGCCGGGGGTGGCGGCGTCCAGTGCGCTGGGCGTGGCAAAGCGGACGATGGACGGTGCCTCGCCGCTCTCGGGCGTTTCCGGGTCGGGCGTGTCGGCGGCGTAAACCAGCGCGCCGTTCAGCCCGGGCCAGCCCAGATAGCCGACGACGCCGGGGCGGCGCTCCAGCGCCTTGCCCAGGTAGCTCTCGGCGGTCGTATCGTAGAGCGTCGTGCCGTAGCTTTTGGCCGCGGGGCGTGCGCCCAGATCACAGCGCAGGAACAGCCACAGCGCCCCGCCGCCCAGCACAAGCACCAGTGTCAGCACGACAAGCCCCAGAATAACGGTGCGTCTGCGGCGGCGCTCGCTCTTTTCAATGATCTCAAGGCTGCGGTTCTTGATGCTGGGCTGCACCGGCTCGCTCTCAGGCTTTTCTGCCTTGCGGCGGCGCTTTTTGTCGGTTTTCCGCGCGGTCTTTTCTGCGGCGGCCTCCTCAACGGCGCTGGCGTCAAACAGCTGGGTCGCAGCGCGGGTAAAGTCCTCTACGCTGGCGCTCTTGCCCGCGGCCTCGGCGGCGTCATCGGCAGCCTGCGCGGCGGCGATGGCGGCGGGGTCAAGATCCGCGGAGAAGTCGGGGATGTCATCGTCCAGCACCGACGGTGCGGGGGCACGGCCCTGCGGGACGTCGGGCAGAGGTGCTTCGTCCGCCGGGGCGGGCGGCTCCACGGGCCGGGCACGGCGGATGCGGGCGTGCCGCGGCGCTTCCGGTCCGGACGTCCGGGCCGGCTCCGGGGCCGCTGCCTGCGCGTCCGCGTCCGTTTCAAAGCGGATGACGCCTGTCGGCTCGGAGACCTCGGGCGGCGTCGCGGCGGCGTCGCGGCGGTGCAGCGTGCGGTGCGGGGCCGCGGAGTCGGGCACGGCAGACTGCTCCGGCTGCGGGAAGCTCGGCGGACTGACCGGCGCGGGCCGGTCAAAATCGAGCATCGGCTCAAAATCGGCGGTATGGTCGGCGTCCCGCGTGGGCGGCGTGCGGCGGCGCAGCGAGAACCGCACCGTGTTGCCGCGGCTCCGGGCGGCCTCCGACACAACGAGCAGTGGCCGGTCATGGCCGGGGCGGAACGTGATGCAGGAATCTGTCAGCTGCAGGCCGAACAAACGGCGGCGCAGCAGGTCCAGGATCTGGTTGCCGATGAAGGTATCGTTCATATCGGGCGGCAGGGCGCAGGCCACCGCGCCGCGGCGGTCACACACTAGCACAAAGGGGCACTGCCCGACGCTGGCGGGCATGTAGGCGGCAGCGTAATCCGCGCCCGTGACCTGCAGCGCGGCCAGTGCACGGCCCGCTGCGGCCTGCACAATGTCGCCGGGGAAGCGCCGGAGCAGCTGCTCCGGCACGGTGATGCGGCGGGATTTCTGCGGGTCGGCGTAGCTCTCGGTGCCAAAGTCAAAGACGGCCTCGCTGTGGGGCAGCGGCTGCAAAAGGCTGCCCAGCAGGCGGCCCGTCGGCTCGTCCACGGCAACCAGCAGCTTGCGTTTTTCCAGCAGAGCGTCCAGCGTGGCCTGGGCCAGGCTGGTCTCCCCCTCGGCAAAGACATCGTCGCCGAACTTGGCGCGCAGCCGCGCGGCCCATTTATCGCAGTATTGCTCCGCCATGGCGCGGTTGGGGGCGCTGACCTGCACACAGATGGCAAACTCGCCGTCCCGTTCCAGCAGACGCAGGCCGGGGCAGCCATCATCCCGGATGCCCCGCAGCACGGAGGATACCTCCGCGCCCGTGGGCCCGAAAACACGCAGGATTTTCAGTTGAGTGTTGACCATGGTGGAACCTTTCTTTGTTTGGAAATGTTGCCGAGCTTGTCCGTAGGGGCGGATTCCATATCCGCCCGGGGAAGCTTTCTACAGCCGCAAACGGGCCGGGCGCATATAGAATGCGCCCCTACGGTTTTGCTGCCGTGTGTCGAAAAGCATTGACTTTGCCCTATAGAGAATGTAGGGGCGGACATTGTCCGCCCGCCGACTTGGCGCTGCAGCGCCTTTGTGGGAAAGCCTCTCACAAGGCAAACGGGCACGGGCGAGCAGTGCTCGCCCCTACAATGCACTTTTTCGACAGTCCAGCCTTCGCTTGGGGCTTTATATATCCAGTTCTCTGTCCGCCGTCTCCGGCGTGAAACGCACGCTGTCCGGTACATCGAGGCCCAGCACCATGCGGCGGAGCATATCCAGCGCGTACAGGGCGGCGCGGGTGCGGATGATCTGGCGGTCCTGATAGCCGCCCAGGGTCAGGCGCATTAAATACCCCGTGTCCGTGCGGGTGTCGGCACCGGCCAGATAGACCGTACCCACCGGCTTGCCGGGCAGTGCGCCGCCGGGTCCGGCCAATCCCGTGATGCCCACGGCCAGCTCTGCACCGGATTCCCGGGCAGCGCCAAAGGCCATGGCCGCGGCCACGGGGCCGGACACGACGTTGTACTTTTCAATGACAGCCGCATCCACACCCAGCAGCTTTTGCTTGGCGGCCTCGGCGTAGGTGACAAAGCCGTAGCCGAACACCTCGCTGGAGCCGGGCACGTTCGTCAGCCGCTCGGCGATCATGCCGCCGGTGCAGCTCTCCGCCGCGGCGGCGTGCAAGCCGTGCTCCCGCAAAGCGCGTACCACCGTGTATTCCAGCGCGGGCACGTCCACATCGTAGGCGGCTGCGCCGAGAATCTCTTTAAACTCTGCAATGCGGGCATTGCAGGCGGCCTCGGCGGCCTGCTCGGTGGCCTCGCGGGCCGTCACGCGAATCTCACACTCGCCGGTCTTGCAGTAGATGGCGGCGGTGGGGTTCGCGGCCTCAAACAGCGGTGCGACCTTGCTGGCAATGGCGCTCTCGCCGCCCAGCACCCGCAGCGTGCGGCTGTGGATCGTGCAGTTTTGCCGTTTCAGCAGAATCGGGCGGACCTGCTCGGCCCACATGGCCTTCATCTCCCGCGGGACGCCGGGCATCAGCGCGGCACAGTGGCCGTCGGCGTCCTCAAACCACGCGCCGGGGGCCGTGCCGTGGTCGTTGATGAGCTTGTGGCCCACCGTCGGGCACATGGCCTGCTTGCGGTTGTTCGGCGTGGGGCGTCTGTTTGTCCGGGCGAAAAAGTCGATGATCTTCTGCCACTCGCCCTCGTCAAAGACCAGCGTATCGCCGAACGCCTCGGCCACGGTCTCCTTTGTCAGATCGTCCTCGGTGGGGCCGAGACCGCCCGAAAAGATGAGCAGGTCGCTGCGGCTTTTCGCCTGCAAAACCAGCTCCTTCAGGCGGGCGGGGTTATCGCCGATGACATGCTGGTGCATCACGCTGATACCGAGCTCGGCCAGCTCGCGGCTTAAAAACTGCGCGTTGGTGTTCAGGATGTCGCCCAGCAGAAGCTCCGTGCCTACGCAGATAATTTCAGCAGTCACAGCAGCTCGTCATCTCCCATGCGGATATAGATTTTCTCGACGTTCTCGGCGGCCTCGGCTTCCAGCGCGGCCAGGCCGGGCATAGCGGCCTCGGCGGCCAAGATCTCGTCCAGCGTCGGGTTCGTCTTGGGGTGCGGCGGGGTAAAGATCGTGCAGCAGTCCTCATACGGCTCGATGGACGTCTCAAATGTACCGATCTTACGCGAAATATTGATGATCTCGATCTTGTCCATGCCGATGCAGGGGCGCAGCACGGGCAGGTCCTGCGCCTGGTCTGTGCAGGCCAGCGCGGCCATGGTCTGGCTGGCGACCTGAGCCAGGCTCTCGCCGGTGATGAGGGCCTGCAGCTCGAGCTTTTTCGCCACCTGATTGGCAATGCGCAGCATGCTGCGGCGCATCAGAACCGTGAACAGCACGTCGGGCGCGTTGTCACGGATATACTCCTGCGGCTTCGTGTAGGGCACGACGAACAGCGTGCAGTTGCCGGTGTACTCGACCAGCTCGCGGGCCAGGTCGCGCACTTTCAGCTTGGCGCGCAGGCTCGTGTACGGCGGGCTGGCAAAGTGGATGTGGTGCAGTGCCAGACCGCGGCGGGCCATGCACCACGCGGCGACGGGGCTGTCGATGCCGCCGGACAGCAGGTTCAGTGCGCGCCCGCTCGTGCCGACGGGCAGACCGCCCGCGGCCTCGACCTTGGGGCCGTGGACATAGGCGGCGTAGTCGCGAATTTCCACCATGATCTCCAGCTGCGGGTTATGCACGTCGACGCGCAGATGATGGTGCTTGTTCAGCAGGTAGGCACCCAGCTCGCGGCAGATCTCGGGGCTCTTCATCGGGTAGGTCTTGTCGGCGCGCTTGGCCTCGACCTTGAAGGTGCGGATGCCGCGCAGCGTCTCGCCGAGATACGCCTCGGCGGTCTCGCATATTGCGGCAAAGTCCTTCGGGCACTCGACGGCGCGGCTCAGCTTCACGATGCCGAACACATGGGACACGCGGCGAAACGCCTCGTCCATGTCGAGGCCGTCCTCCTTCGGCTCGATGAAAACGGTGCTCTGGGCCTGATAGACCTTGAACTTGCCCAGCGGCTCCAGCCGCCAGCGGATCGTCTTGGCCAGCCGCGCCTCAAACTTGCCGCGGTTCAGGCCCTTCAGCGTCATTTCGCCCTGATAGGCGAGGATGAGTTCTTTCATAAAATGGTTCCTTTCAAAATGGATGTGCCGCAGTAGGGGCCGGGCATGCCCGGCCCGCAGCTTTACGGCAAACACGCTGTAACGGGAAGGCTGCGGGCGGGACATGTCCCGCCCCTACTGCCTGCGACGGGGTGAGGGCACCCCGCCCTACGATTTGCTCGAAAAGGGGTACGTAGGGCGGCCTGCCCTCAGGCCGCCGTCGGCAGCCGTTCAAATATGCTGCAATTCCTGTAATCCGTCCCGCAGCCCCGCCAGCAGCGCGTCCACGTCCTCGGCGGTGTTATCGGCGCAGAAGCTCACGCGCAGGGCGGTGCGGACGGTCAGGTCGGCGCAGCCCATGGCCAGCAGGGTGTGGCTCGGCTCGCCCTTGTCGCAGGCAGAGCCGCCCGAGACATAGACCGCGCGGGTGTTCAGGTAGTTGATAAAGGTCTGGCTGTTGATGCAGCCGGTGGAGAAATTCACGATCTCCCCCACCGCGTCGTCGGGCGAATTGAGCGTGATGCCGTCCAATTCTTCAAGCCCCGCGCGCAGCTGCCGATTCAGCGCGGCAATGTGTGCAATGCGGGGGCGCAGCTTCTGCTGGCCCTGCGCGGCGGCCACGCCGAGACCCACAATGTAGGGCGTGTTCTCGGTGCCGGGGCGCAGGCCGCGCTCCTGATGGCCGCCGAGATAGGGCGGTTTGAGCGTCTGGCGCTGGCTGTCCCGGATGAACAGTGCGCCGACGCCCTTGGGCGCGTGGACCTTGTGGCCGGAGACGGAGAGCGTATCGACCTCGCGCCATTTCTGCAGGTCGATGGGTATGCGCAGCCACGCCTGCACGGCGTCCACATGGAAGTGGGTGCGGCTGTTGCGCGCCTTGATGCCTTTGCCCAGCGCCGCGATGTCCTGCACGGCGCCGGTCTCGTTGTTGACGGCCATGCAGGCGGCCAGCACCGTGTTTTTGTCGATCTCGGCCAGGAATTTCTGCGTGTCAATGCGTCCGTCCGCCCCGGGCATGACCTCGACGACGGTGAAGCCTTCGTCCTTCAATGCGCGGATGGGGCGCTGCACGCTGGGGTGTTCAAAGCCCGTGACGACGATTTTATTGCCCCAGTGCTTACGCGGGCGGGCCGCGCCGGTCACGGCCATGTTGTTGCCCTCACTGCCGCAGGCCGTGAAGTAGATTTCATCGCTGCGGCAATGCAGCGTTTTGGCCACGCGGGCGCGGGCCGCGGCAATGGCATCCTGCGCGGCAACGGCGGGGTCATACAGGCTGCTGGGGTTAGCCCAAAGCTCAGTCAGCGCCTCGCTGACGGCCTGCGCCACCGCCGGGTCCACCCGGGACGTGGCGGCGTTATCAAGATAATGCAGCTGGGGGTCGGAAAGCATAGCACTCATTCCTCACATTATTGCACAAAATTATACAGATTAAATTATACACGTTCGCCCAGCAAAAAACAATATTCAGAAACAAAAAAAGGCTTCCCCCGTGGGGGAAGCTGGCCGCGAAGCGGACTGATGAGGGCAGAGTTCATCCTGATTGCCCATTTACGGGCTGTAACCCGGTAGGGGCCGGGCATGCCCGGCCCGCGGCTTACCGGCAAATGTGCGATTGCGGGAAGGCCGCTTTATTCTGTTGACCCTGTAGGGGCGCATTCTATATGCGCCCGGGCAGCTTGCGGCTGCGAAAGCCCCCACGGGCGGATATGGAATCCGCCCCTACGCCTTGTTTTATCTACCCTTACTCCCCAAAATCCTCCGCGGCCTTCTGCATCATCTGCCGGATCGGCAGGTTGTACGGGCAGCGCGGCTCACAGGCACCGCACCGGATGCAGGCACCGGCCTTGGTCTGCAGCGTCGCATAGCGCTCGCGGCCCCACTGCTGCAGACCGTAGCGGTTCAGATACCCCTGGAACAGGAACACACTGGGGATGGAAATGCCCACCGTACAGGGCGCACAGTAGTTGCAGCGGCGGCAGAACTGGGTGCCCAGCGCGTCGCGCACCTTCTGGCAGGCGGCCTCCTCCTCGGGCGTGAGCGGGGTGGTGTTGGCCGCGCCCGCCACGTTGGCGTTCAGCTCCTCCACCGTCGCCATGCCGGGGATGGACACCGTGACTGCCGGGTTGGACAGCACGTACCGCAGTGCCAGGCGGCCATCCTCAATGGCACCGCCCGCCAGCGGCTTCATGTCGATAAAGCCCTTGCCCGCCGCGGCGCAGCGGTCGATCAGCTCCCTGCCCTGCTGCTCCACGATGTTGTACGGGAACATAATCGTCTCGATCTCGGGGATGTCCAGCGCTGCCTCAAACACAGCGGCCAGATGTGCCGTGATGCCGATATGCCCGACGATGCCCCTGGCCTTTGCCTCGAGCAGCGCCTCCATTGCGCCACCGGGCGCCAGAATGGTTTTCAGTCCGTCGAGGCTCGGGTTGTGGAACTGGAACAGCTCGATGTGGTCGGTGCGCAGGTTTTTCAGGCTCGTGGCGATCTCGGCCTCCATGTCGGCTTTGGTCAGTGCGCGGCATTTGGTCGCCAGAATGAAGTCATCCCGCAGCCCGGCCTCCTCCAGCGACTGGCCGATCCATGCCTCGCTGACCGTGTAGGCGCGGGCAGTGTCGATGTAATTGATGCCCGCCTTATGCGCGGCGATCAGCAGCTCCCGCGTGCCGGGCTGGTCGATGCGCTGAATGGGAATGCCGCCAAACCCAAGGCGGGAGATTTGTAAGCCTGTGGTGCCGAAATTGACGTATTGCATGGTGTTTACCTCTTATTAAACATTCCTGTTGTATTGCCCTCCGTTTGCTGCAGGGGTCGATGCCTGCATCCGCCCCTGCATCCTTTACGCTTATTATAGCAAATCCAACGTAAAAATCCAGTCTCCCTAAGCCCCCCGCGCGGGAAGGCAGCCGGCTTGCAAGCATGGTGCTATTCTTCTATAATAAACAGTACAAAAACGAAATCTTTGCGGGGTACAGCCACCTCTACGACCCGCTGACCGGGCGCTGGCCGTTTCTTGCGGGGCCGGAGCGCAGCTACGGTGCGTGTGTCGATTTATTGGTGGAGGAATTTTTGCCCAACACAACTGCTGGCACCTGACGGAAGCCGCGACCACTAGATGCCCGGAAAGTTGTGTCCGCGGTGTCACAATTATCCACAAACAGACCCTATGGATGTTGAAAATTTCGGCGTTTTTCTGTGCGATTTTCCACCCCTGCCCACTTGCGGCGGGGGCTTTTTTCGTGGTATGATTCATTTTGTAATAGTTTATCGCTTTTTAACTGTGAGGAACAGGAATGTTTAATAAAAAGAACCCCATGCGGTATTTCTCCGGCAGCACCTTTGCGCGGCTGCCGCTGTATAAGCTGGCCGCGGGCGGCACGGCGGTGGTGCTGACCGCCAGCATCGGCCTGGGCGCGTTTGCGGCCAGCGTCGGTCCGCTCTCCGCGCCCGAGCCCAGCCCCACGCCCATCGTGACGGCCACCCCCGAGACGGCGGCCACGCCGACCCCTTCCCCGACGCCGAGCCCCACGCCGGAGCCGGACAAGCCTCTGACGATGGAGGCCAGCGTCATCCAGCAGGACGTCGGTGTGACGCTCTACGTCGAGAACGCCCCCGAGCCCAGCCCCACGCCCGATGCGTCCGCCTCGCCGTCCCCGACGCCGTCCAAAAGCGCGAAGGAGGATGACGCCGAGAACGAAAAGACCCCGCTGCTGGGCGTGGCGGCAACCATCACACTGACCGACGCCAAGGGCAATGCCACGGATTACGAGCTGGATACCGAGACCGGCACCGCGCTGGCCGAGGACGTGACCCCCGGCGACTACACGCTGGCGGTCCAGCCCATCGAGGGCTACACGCAGCCCGAGGCCCAGACCGTGACAGTCAAAGAAAAGGTCGTCTACAAGGCGGACGTCAAGGCCGTTAAAGAGAAGATCGTCCAGGCAAGCCAGGTCAACGAGAGTGCCGAGGACTCCGGCGTCAGCAACGCGGGCTCGGCCCCCATCGTCAACGAGGTCACCGACACCGTGACCTACGCCGACAGCGCTAAGACCGAGACCGGCAGCAAGACGAGCTACACAGCCAAGCTGAGCAGCAGCGGACATCTGCTGCTGGCCGACGGCACCGAGACGCCCTACCTGCCCGTTTATCAGGACGGCACGAAGGACCTGATCGGCGCAATGCGCGATACGAGCTACGCCGCCAACACGGCCACGGCGGCCTGGCTGCCCGGCGCGGCGGATTCCGTCACGCTGCTGGGCGCGGCCAACACCCGCATGGCGTGGGTACACCGCGCGGACGAGCCGGTGACCGTACAGGAGGACACCGACGGGGCCGCCCCGACTGCCGAGGAGACCCCTGTCCCGGCGGATCCCACGCCGGAACCGACCCCCGAGATCACGCCCGATCCGACCCCGGAGGCGACGCCCGCCCCCACCGAGGCCCCGACGGAGACACCCGCCGAAACGCAAACGCCTGCCCCGACAGCAGCCCCTACGGAAGCCCCGACAGCGGCTCCGACGCAAGCACCCACCCAGGTGCCCGACCCGACGGCGGGCTGGCCGGATAACATTGCGGTGCAGGAGCTGGCCAACTACGGCTTTGCCGTGACCAGCGCGACCACCACGATATACGAGTACACCGGCTGGCAGGATATTGACGGCGCAACGTATTATTACGACCCGTCCACCCACCAGCCCGTCACAGGCCAGCAGGTCATTCAGGGCAATGTCTACACCTTTGCGGCGGACGGCGCACTGAACCGCACGGCCCGCGGCATTGATGTCTCGAAGTTCCAGGGCAGCATTGACTGGAACGCCGTCAAGTCGGACGGCATCACGTTTGCCATCATCCGCTGCGGCTACCGCGGCTACGGCAGCGGTGCGCTGGTCGAGGATTCTACATATCGCCGGAACATTCAGGGCGCGATCAACGCGGGCCTGCGCGTCGGCGTTTACTTCTACAGCCAGGCCATCAACGAGGCCGAGGCCGTCGAGGAGGCCAGCATGGTGCTGAGCCTGGTCAGCGGCTACAGCCTGCCGCTGGGCGTTTACTACGACACCGAGAGTGTCGGCGGCGGGCGCGCCAATGCCCTGAGCGCCGCCGAGCGCACGGCCTGCGCCGTCGCCTTCTGCGAGACGATCCGCAGCGCGGGGTACAGCGCGGGCGTTTACTCCTATGCCAGCTGGTTCTATAACGCGCTGAACTTTGCGAACATCAGCAAGTACAACATCTGGATCGCCCAGTACCGCGATACGCTGAGCTTCAGCTACAAGCACAATATATGGCAGTACACAGGCTCCGGCAGCGTCAAGGGGATCTCGAAGCCGGTGGATATGAATATTGGGTAAAATAAAAGCACCTGCGTTTTCGGACGCAGGTGTTTTTGCGTTATGGAAGCCTTCTCCCTCGGGAGAAGGTGGCCGAGGCTCCGACCGAGGCCGGATGAGGGCAAAGCCCGCCATAGCGGCCAGTGAACGGGCTGCAGCGGCAAGGTCTACCCTCATCAGTCAGCGGACGGGGCCGCTGACAGCTTCCCCCCAAGGGGGAAGCCTTATTTGTTCGTGTAGCAGCTCATCTTCGCGCTGCTTCCGCCCCTGACCTGCCCATTGCCGTGCACAATATATTTATACGTACACAGCTCGGCCAGCCCCATGGGGCCGCGGGCGTGGAGCTTCTGGGTGCTGATGCCCATCTCGCAGCCAAGGCCGAACTCTCCGCCGTCGGTAAAGCGGGTGCTGGCGTTCACGTAGACCGCCGCGCTGTCCACGCAGGTCGTGAACCGCTGTGCCGCCGCGGCGTCCGCCGTGACGATGGCCTCGCTGTGGTGGGTCGAATGCTTCGCAATGTGGGCGATGGCCGCATCGACGTCATCCACAACGGCCACGCTCAGCTTATAATCCAGATACTCGGTGTCAAAGTCCTGCGGCGTGGCAGGCACACCGTCGATGATGGCCGCGGCGCGCGCGTCCAGATGCAGCTCCACCGGGGTGATGCCGGCAGCGGCGCGGGCATCGACAAGGCGGGCCTTCAGCATCGGCAAAAACTGCGCTGCCACGTCCCTGTGGACCAGCAGCGCCTCCTCGGCGTTGCAGACGCTGGGGCGGCTCGTCTTGGCGTTTTCCACAATATCCACGGCCATCTCCAGATCAGCGGCCTTGTCCACGTAGACATGGCAGATGCCGGTGCCGGTCTGGATGCAGGGCACGGTTGCGTTCTCGACGCAGGCGCGGATCAGCCCGGCCCCGCCGCGGGGGATCAGCAGATCGACCAGCCCGTCCGCGGTCATCAGCTCGTTGGCGCTGGCGTGGGAGGTATCCTCGATGAGGCTCACCGCGCACTCCGGCAGGCGCACCCTGCGCAGACCGGCGCGCAGGGCCTCCACGATGGCGTGGCAGCTGGCCCAGGCGTCGCGCCCGCAGCGCAGGATGCACGCACTGCCCGCCTTGATGGCCAGCGCGGCGGCGTCGCTCGTGACGTTGGGGCGGCTCTCATAGATGATGGCGATGACACCCATCGGCACGGCGGTTTTTTCGATCAAAAGGCCGTTCGGGCGCACAATTTTGCGCAGCACTGCGCCCACCGGGTCGGGCAGGGCCGCGACCTCGCGCATACCCTTGGCCATGTCGGTCAGGCGGCCCGGCGTCAGCGCCAGACGGTCCAGCATCACGTCGCTGACCCGCCCGCGGGCGTTCTCGACGTCCTGCTTATTGGCGTCCAGAATTTTATCCTGCGCGGCGATGAGCGCAACGGCCATCGCCTCCAGCGCGGCGTTCTTCGTGTCGGCGTCGGCCAGCGCCAGCGGCAGCTTTGCGCCCTGCGCGGCCCGCAAAATTTCCTGCGTAGTCATGGGGTCAGACCTCCCTTATGCCTTGCGGCCCACGAACCGGGTGCCAACGGGCTTGCCCTCGACAATGTCGTACAACACCTCGGCGTGGGCACCGTTGGTAATGATCATGTCCACACCGGCCTCGGTGGCACGCTTGGCGGCGGTGACCTTCGTCAGCATGCCGCCGGTGCCCAGGGCCGAGCCCGCGCCGCCCGCCAGCATCTCAATTTCCGGCGTGATCTCCTCGACCACCGGGATGAGCTTTGCGTCCGGGTGGGTGTGCGGGTCGGCGGTGTACAAGCCGTCGATGTCGGACATCAGCACGACCAGATCGGCGTGGATGCACTTGGCCACCAGCGCGGCCAGCGTGTCGTTGTCGCCCAAAGAGTATTCCTCGCAGGCGACGGGGTCATTCTCGTTGATGATAGGGATGGCGTGCAGCTGCAAAAGACGCTCCAGCGTGTTTTGCAGGTTGTGCAGACGGTTTTCGTGGTCAAAATCCTCCCACGTCAGCAGCATCTGGGCCACGGTATGGTTGTATTGGCCGAACAGCCGGTCATAGGTATACATCAGCTCGCACTGGCCCACCGCGGCGGCAGCCTGCTTGGTGACAAGGTCGCCGGGCTTTTCAATTTGCAGCTTGCCTGCGCCGAGGCCCGTGGCCGCCGACGATACGACGATGAGCTGATGTCCGGCATTCTGAATATCGCTCCACACCCTGACCAGATCCTCGGTGTGGCGGATGTTGAGCAGCCCGCCGGGATGTGCCAGCGTGCTGGTGCCTACTTTAACGACGATACGCATAAATTTTCTCTTTCTATTCCTGTTTGGCAACCGCTTTGTAGGGGCGAGCATTGCTCGCCCGTCAGGCGTCTGCCGCGCGGGGTATTTTCCTGGAAAAGCACTTCTTTCCGTCAGGTCTGCGGGCGAGCAATGCTCGCCCCTACATTCTCGGAAAGGGTCACTTCTTCCCCAAATCCTTTGTCTTTTCAAACGCGGCCAGCACGGCGTCGGTCACGGCACCGCGGAAAGCGCGCTCCTCCAGCAGGCGCACGCCCTGAATGGTCGAGCCGCCGGGGCTGCAGACGGCGTCCTTCAATTCGCCCGGGTGCTTGCCGGTCTCCAGCACCATCCGTGCGCTGCCCAAAAGCATCTGGGCGGCGTACTCCTGCGCCTTGGCGCGGGGCAGACCTGCGGCGACACCGCCGTCGGCCAGTGCCTCGATGAACTGGTACGCCCAGGCCGGTCCGCAGCCGGACACCGCGCTTGCGGCGTCGATCAGGCTCTCCGGCACGGCGTCCAGACGGCCTGCAGGGGCCATGGCGGTGAGCCACTCGGCCATTTTTTCCGGCTCCACATCGTCAGAGCAGTACTGGATCATGCCGTCGCCCAGCGCCACGGGGGTGTTGGGCATCATACGGATGATGGGATAGCCGCTGCCCGCCATCTGGCGGATCTGCTGCATCGACAGGCCCGCCGCCATCGTGACCAGCACAAAGGGGCGGCTCTCGGCGCGGGCCTCCAGCGTTGGGGTCAGCTCGTCGAGCATATCGGCCATCATCTGGGGCTTTACGCCCAGAAAGATGAAGTCGCAGATGCCGGCGACCTCCTCATTCGTGCCGCAGGCGCAGCCGAGCTCGTCCGCCAGCGCCTGTGCCTTGGCAGGCGTGCGGTTGGCCAGCAGCACATCGCCGGACCCGGCGCCCTTGCAGACCGCGCGCGCCACAGCCCCGCCCATGTTACCGCAGCCGATAAAACCGTATTTCATGGTAAACCCCCTATTTTTTACTTTATATTCAGTATTTATAGTAGTGCAAGGGAGAAGGTTTGTCAACGGGAAAACAGGCTTTCCCCGGGGGAAAGATACAGAAAGTCCATCGCATCTTTTTCTTGCCCTTATCCTGCAAACGCGGTATAATAAAATAGAATATTTGTAAAATTCCGTCCGCCGCTGCACGGCGGGCACCAGGATAGAGTTTGGAGGCAGTACCATGTCTGAATTTATTCCTCTTTCGGTTCCGAATTTCGGCGCGCGCGAGGCCGAGCTGGCCGGGCAGGCCATCACGTCGGGGTGGGTTTCCACCAGCGGCGGCAAGGTCACGGAGTTCGAGGAAGCGCTGGCCGCTTACGTGGGCATGCCCCGCGCCGTGGCCTGCAACGCCGGTACCAGCGCACTGCATCTGGCCGCTATGGCCGCCGGCATCACCCGCGGGGATGAGATCATCGTCCCGACGCTGACTTTTATCGCCGCCGTCAACCCGCTGACCCGCTATGTCGGCGCGGAGCCGGTCTTCATCGGCTGCGACGACTCTCTGTGCATTGACCCCGACGCCGTCGAGGATTTCTGTGCGAACCGCTGCGAGCTGCGGGACGGCAGGCTGTACAACAAGGCCACCGGCGCACACATCAAGGCACTGGAGGTCGTGCATGTGTTCGGCAACATGGCCGACATGCCCCGCCTGATGGCGATAGCCAAGCGCTACGGCCTCATCGTCATTGAGGATGCCACCGAGGCGCTCGGCACCCGCTGCACCGACGGCCCGTTTGCCGGTAAGTTTGCGGGCACCATCGGCGACATCGGCTGCTACAGCTTTAACGGCAACAAGATCATCACCACCGGCGCAGGCGGCATGGTCGTGTCCAACCACGCTGACTGGGCCGAGCACGCCAAGCATCTGTCCACCCAGGCCAAGGCCGATCTGCTGCAATTTTTGCACGATGAGGTCGGCTACAACTACCGCATGACGAACGTGCAGGCATCCTTAGGACTTGCCCAGCTCGAGCGGCTCGAGGGCTTCATCGCCCACAAAAAGGCGCTGTATGACCGCTATGTGGCCGCGCTGGACGGCGTGAAGGGGCTGCGCATCCTGCCCTTCCGCGAGGGGGAGTGCCGCTCCAACCACTGGTTCTTCAGCCTGTATCTGAAGGATTCCGGGCTGGACCGCGACACTGTGATCGAGAAGCTGCAGGCGCAGCACATCCAGACCCGCCCGGTTTGGGCGCTCATCCATGAGCAGGCCGACTACCCCCGCAACGAGGCTTACGGTCTGGACAAGGCGCTGGACTACCGCAAGTATATTGTCAACCTGCCCTGCTCCACGAACCTGTCCTTTGAGGACTGTGACCGCGTGATCGAAGCGGTGCTGGGGCTGTAAGTGCCCTTGCCTCCCTCTGCGAGGGAGGTGGCCCCGCAGGGCCGGAGGGAGAGAACCTTGCCATTGCCCGAAATATTTCGGATAGCCGTAAGGCTCTCTCCCCCACCCGCTGCGGCGGGAGCCCCCTCGCAGAGGGGGCCAAGTAATTGCAAAGGGGGACCACCCTTGATAAAAGTAGAAGAGCTTTTTATTGCGCCCACCGCCACGGTGCTGGAAACGCTGCGCAAGCTGGACGAGACCGGCCAGCGCATCCTGTTCATTGCACCGGAGGGACATCTGAAGGCCGTCATCACCGACGGTGACATCCGCAAGTTTTTCCTGCGCGGCGGCACACCGGACCAGACCGTGGATCACGCGGCCAACTATCATCCGCTGAGCGTCTCGGTGTCCGAGCGCGGCAAGGCCCGCAGCATTTTGCAGGAGCATTGCATCGACGCGCTGCCGGTCCTGAACAAGCGCGGTGTTATCACCGACATCATCTTTGCCCACGGCCTGGATCTGGACAACCGCAAACAGGTCGATATTCCCGTTGTGATGATGGCGGGCGGGCTGGGCACGCGGCTGTACCCGTACACAAAAATTCTGCCCAAGCCGCTGATCCCCGTGGGCGAGCAGCCCATTGCCGAGCTGATCATGGACCGGTTCCGGGACTTCGGCTGCCACAATTTCACGATGATCGTGAACTACAAAAAGGGCATGATCAAGTCCTATTTCAATGAGCTGGAAAAAGACTATACCGTGGACTTTGCCGACGAGGAAGTGTTCATGGGCACCGGCGGCGGGCTCTGCCTGCTGAAAGGAAAAATCAAAGCACCGTTCTTTTTTACGAACTGTGACACGCTTTTGGATGTAGACTTCGGCGACATTTATGAGTACCATAAATCCCACGGCAACCTGGTCACGATGATCTGCGCGTTCAAGCACTACACCGTGCCCTACGGCGTGGTGGAGCTGGGCGAGAACGGCAGCATTGCCGCCATGCGCGAAAAGCCCGAGCTGGACTTTTTGACGAACACCGGCGTCTACGTGGTGGAGCCGCGCGTCGTGGAGGAAATGCGCGACGGCGAGAAGATCGGTTTCCCCGATGTGATCGAGCGCTACCGCCGGGCCGGGGAGAAGGTAGGCGTCTATCCCATCAGCGAGAGCAGCTGGATGGACATGGGCCAGCTGGAGGAGCTGGAGAAGATGAGAAGAAAGCTGGAGAATCAGCAGTAGAAAAGAGAGGAGTTAGGGAGAGCGGAGAGAGCATCACCGTAAGGCCGAAGCCTTCCCGGTGCGTCATCCCCTATCTCCTCACTATAAAAACCGGAGGTTTTTACCTATGCCTGTAACGATCATAGCCGAGGCCGGGGTCAACCACAACGGCAGCCTGGAAATGGCCAAGGAGATGGCCCGCGTTGCTAAAGAATGCGGCGCGGACATTGTAAAATATCAGACCGCCGTGCCCGAGCTGGTGGTCAGCAAATTTGCCGAGAAGGCCGAGTACCAGAAGCAGACCACCGATGCCGCCGAGAGCCAGCTGGAGATGATCCGCAAGCTGCATTTCTCGTTTGAGGCGCATAAAGAATTAAAGGAATACTGCGATTCCATCGGCATCCAGTATTTAAGCGCACCGTTTGACGTGCCGAGCGTGAAGTTTCTGGGCACGCTGGGTCTGCCGCTTTTAAAAATCCCCTCCGGCGAGATCACGAACCTGCCGTATCTCGAGGCCATGGCCGCGCAGAAAACGCCGGTGCTGCTCTCCACGGGCATGAGCACGCTGGACGAGATCACCGACGCACTGGGCGTGCTGGATGACGGCGGCTGCCCCGAGGTGACGATTTTGCACTGCAACACGCAGTACCCGACGCCCTACGAGGACGCGAACCTGACCGCCATGATCGAGCTGTACGACCAGTTTGGTCTGCCGGTGGGGCTGTCCGACCATACGCCCGGCTGGGAATGCGACGTAGCCGCGACGGTTTTGGGCGCGCAGGTCATTGAAAAGCACTTTACGCTGGACAAATCCCTGCCCGGCCCCGACCAGAAGGCCAGCCTGGACCCCGCCGAGTTTGCGGCGATGGTGCTGGCCGTGCGCCACGCAGAAGCCGCCCTCGGCGACGGCCACAAGCACCTGACCGCCAGCGAAGCCCCCAACAAGGCCATTGCCCGCAAGAGCATTGTGGCCGCCCGGGAAATCAAAGCGGGCGAGGTTTTCACCGAGGAAAATCTGACAACGAAGCGCCCGGGGGATGGGATTTCGCCCATGCGCTGGCATGAGATTTTAGGCCAGACCGCGAAACGCGATTTTGCCGAGGATGAGAAGATCGAGGTGTGAGGAACGCCTTGCCGGGAGGGATAAATCCCCCCTACAACAGGCAAAAGGGTAGTGATAAAGGGCTGTAGGGGGCGACGTTCCCGACGTCCCGCGGGGGGTCAAGACCCCTCCCTGCAAACCAATTTAAAAGGGGTACGTAGGGCGGCCTGCCCCCAGGCCGCCGCGGGAGTTAGTGGGTGAATGCCCGTTGATGGGCGGCCACGCAAGGCCCGTCGGGACCCTTCAGGCCTCGCAAGCTCGGCCAGCTCCCCTAAAAGGGGAGCCTTTTGCGCGGGCGAAGCCCGCGAGAGAAGCCTCCCCATCAGGGGAGGTGGCCGCGGAGCAGGCCGGAAGGGTTCAGCCCGTTGACGGCGGGCATAGCAAAGTTGCGGGTCGGGCATGCCCGGCCCCTACGGACTGCCGTGAATCGTCGTGCACGAGAGGGGCAAGGGAGGGCGGCAGCCCGCCCCTTCCAAGTTGGCGGGTGGCTGACCGGGAACGGGCGGCCACGCAAGGCCCGTCGGAATCCCCCAGTCCGCTAACGCGGCCAGCCCCCTTTGACAAGGGGGCCTCTACCTCACCCCTGCGGGGGTTCGGGGGAACTCCCGAATTTTAAAACGGAGCAGAGGGCGCGGGCGTTAAGCGCGAACAGTAATACTGCGTTCGCGTAGCCCGCGCACTCTGCGACCTCCGCTTTGGGAATCCAAGGGGCGTGCAGCCCCTTGGTCGCGGGTCCGCTGCGTCGAAACAGCGGCAGTTTTCTTTGCGAGCTTTCTTTTGCTGCCAAAAGAAAGCGACCTTCCGGGAGACTGCCGTTAAAAAAGAAAGCGAGAAGCATAACCATGCGTACCATCACCGTCGTCACCGCCACGCGGGCGGAATATGGCCTGCTGCGCCCGGTGGTGCAGAAAATCGCGGCGTCCGATGTGCTGGACTTGCAGCTCGTCGTGACCGGGGCGCACCTCTGCCCGCGTCTGGGCGAGACCGTGCATGAAATCGAAGCCGACGGCCTGCCCATCGCGGCAAGACTGCCGATCTTCACCGACAACCCCGATGAGCCCGTCGCTAAAACCATCGCACGCACGATGGAAATTTTCGACAACCACTTTGCCGCCCACCGCCCGGACGCCGTGCTGCTGCTGGGGGACCGGTTTGAGATCTTCGCCGTGGCCGCTGCGGCAGCGGCGCGGCATATCCCGATTGCCCATATCTCGGGCGGTGACGTGACCTTGGGCGCGGCGGACGAATACTACCGCCACTGCATCAGCAAAATGGCGGCGGTACACTTTCCGTCCTGCGCCGACAGCGCCGCGCGGCTTGTGCGGATGGGCGAAGCGCCCGACACCGTGTTCTGCGTCGGCGGGCTGGGGGATGAAAACATCCGCACTCTGCCCAAAATGAGCCGTGAGGAATTGTGCAAATCGACAGGGCTTGACCTCATGCAGCCCTTCGCGCTCGTGACCTACCACCCCGAGACCGCCCCCGACGCAGGCTCCCCCGCTGTGCAGGTGCAGGCGCTGTGTGACGCTATGGCCGCCGTGGACGGCGTGTTCTGGCTCATCACCGGGTCGAACGCCGACGCGGGCGGGCAGGTCTGCACCGCCATGATGCAGATATTCGCCGCCGCCCACCCGGACCGCGCCGGATTTGTGCAGAGCCTCGGTCTGCGGCGCTACCTCTCCGCCATGGACTGCGCGGCGCTCGTGGCGGGCAACTCGTCGTCCGGTGTCGTCGAGACGCCCACCTTTAAGGTGCCGACGGTCAACATCGGCAGACGGCAGGCCGGGCGCACCATCTGCGCGAACGTGCTCTGCTGCGACGCCGACGAGCCGGCCATCGAGGCCGCGCTGCGCAGGGCGCTGTCCCCGGCGTTTGCCCCCGTGGCAGCCGGCGCCGTCAGCCCGTATAACGGCGGCGAGACCAGCGAAAAAATCTGCGCTGTGTTGGCAAAATTTGATTTTGCAAGACCTAAAATCTTTTATGACGGCCCTGTGCCGGAATTTGACCCGCAAAGGAGCGTTTTGGTATGAAACTTCTCATCGTCGGTTTAGGCAGCATGGGCAAACGCCGCGCCCGGCTGACCAAAGGCATTGACGCGGCTATTCAGATCGTCGGCGTGGACACCGCCGAGAGCCGCCGCGACGAGGCCCTCCGGCTGGGTCTGGCGGACGCCGCCTATGCCACCATCGGCGAGGCCGTCGCCGCCGAGCACCCCGACGCCGCGCTGGTCTGCACCGCGCCGCTGGCTCACGCGGCGGTCATCGGCGAGTTGCTGGACCACGACCTGCCCGTCTTTACCGAGCTGAATCTGGTCAGTGACGGCTACCGGGAGAATATGGCCAAGGCTGCGGCCAAAAAACTGCCGCTGTTTTTGTCCTCCACGATGCTGTACCGCCGCGAGACACAGTATATTAAACAGCAGGTCGCGGAATTTGGCAAACCCGTACACTACATCTACCACATCGGGCAGTATCTGCCCGACTGGCACCCGTGGGAGAATTATAAAAACTTCTTCGTCGGCAACGCCCGCACCGGCGGCGTGCGCGAGATCTTCGGCATCGACCTGCCGTGGCTGCTGGATGCCTTCGGCGACGTGGAGAGCGTGACCGTGCAGAAGGACACGATCAGCGACTTAGGGCTCCCCTACCCCGACTGCGTGACGCTGCTGCTGCGCCACAAGGGCGGCGTGCAGGGTGTGCTGGCCGCCGACGTCGTCAGCCGCAAGGCCGTGCGCAGCTTTGAGTGCTTCGGGGACGGCATCCACCTGTTCTGGGAGGGCAACCCCAAGGCGCTGTACGAGTTCAAGGACGGCGACAAGCGGTTTGTCAACACCTACGCCAGCTTTGAGCACGACAGCCGCTACAGCGACAACGTTGTAGAAAACGCCTATGTGGACGAGCTGACGAACTTTTTTGGCGTGCTCAAGGGCGACGAGCAGCCGAAGTGGAGCTTTGAAAAGGACCTGAAGGCCATTGAGCTGATGGACAGGATCGAAAAAGCGTAACCCTGTAGGGGCCGGACATGTCCGGCCCGCAACGTAAAATATACCGCCCTGCTATGGGCAAGGCTGAGGGCCGGGCATGCCCGGCCCCTACATTGCATCTAAATCAAAGCAAAGGGGATCTCCTATGCGTACCATCACCGCGCTGTTCGTGGGGCTGGGCTCCATCGGGACGCGCCATTTAAAAAATCTGACCAACCTCTGTGCGGACCGGGGCTGGACTTTACAGGCCGACGCGCTGCGCAGCGACCTGTCCCGCCCGCTGCGGGACGGCGTGGCCGCGCTGCTGCACGCCCAGTACACCGATTTGGCCGACGCGCCCGCACACTATGACATGGTGTTCATCACGAACCCCACAAGCCTGCACGCCGACGCCCTGACCCGGGTCAGGGGCCGCGGCGGGGCACTTTTCATCGAAAAGCCGATTTTTTCTGCCGACCAGACCGGACTGGATTTGGCCGACTGCCTGCCCGCGGGGCAAAAGGCCTATGTGGCCGCGCCCATGCGGTGGTGCGGCGTCATGCTGGCGCTCAAGGACCGGCTGCCCGGTCTGCACCCCTACTGCGCACGGGTCATCTGCTCAAGCTATCTGCCCGACTGGCGGCCCGGCGTGGACTACCGCACGGTCTACAGCGCCCACAAGGCGATGGGCGGCGGCGTGACGATTGACCTCATCCACGAATGGGACTACCTCGTCGAGCTGTTCGGCGTGCCTGAAAAGCTGTACAATTTCAAGGGCACCTACTCCGACCTCGAAATTGACTCCGACGATTTGTCGGTGTATATCGCCAGATACCCCACATTGCTGGCCGAGGTGCATCTCGATTACTTTGGCCGCGGATACCGGCGCAGCATCGAGCTTTTCTGCCATGACGGCAGCTATCTGGCCGACTTTGGCGCGGGCACACTGACCCTGCCGGACGGCACCGTGCAGCACTATGAGGAGGACGTCAACCGCCGCTATGAGCGGGAGATGGAATATTTTGTGGACTACGCGCTGACGGGCAGCGGCGAGAGCTGCAACCCGCCCGCGCTGGCACTGAACGTGCTGAAACTTACCTTGGGGGAGAACGTACAATGAAAAGACTGCTCATTACAATTTGCGGCCGTGCCGGCAGCAAGGGCTTTAAAAACAAGAACCTGAAAAATTTCTGCGGCAAACCGTTGGTTTACTATTCGCTGAGCGCCGCGGAGCTGTTCATTAAAAAGCACCCGGAGCTGGAAATCGACGTTGCGCTGAACACCGACAGCGAGGACCTGGCCAGACTGGTGGCCGCCGAGTACCCGGAGGTCATCTACCTGCCCCGCGGGGCCGAGCTGCGCGGAGACCGCGTGCCGAAGGTCGAGGTCTACAAGGACAGCTTTGCCCGCATGGAGACCCGCACCGGCAAACAGTACGATGCCATGATTGATCTGGACATCACCAGCCCCCTGCGCACCGAGCAGGACATTGAGAACGCCTTTGCCAAAGCGCAGGAGCGCGAGGACCTGCAAATCATTTTCAGCGTCTGCGAGGCCCGCCGCAATCCGTGGTTCAATATGTTCAAGATCGTGGGCGACCACGCCGAGATGGTCATCGAGAGCCAGTTCACGGGCCGTCAGCAGGCACCCGAGGTATACGACGTCAATGCGTCGATTTACGTCATCCGCCGTGCGTTCCTTGTGGACAACCCCGACCCGATTTTGTGGCACTCCAAGTTCGGCGTCAGCGTTATGATGGACACCGGCATCATCGACATCGACTCCGAGCATGACTACCTGCTCATGGAGGCCATCGCGCAGCATCTGTACGCCCATTACCCGGAATTCAACGCTGTGCGGGAGAATATCCGTGGCTGATGCACTGTTTGACCGTGCGCTGGAGCTGGTCATGGACGCGGGCCAGACGCTGCTGGAAAACGGCGGCGAGGTGTTCCGCGCGCAGCAGACCATGGAGATCATGGCCGCCAGCCTCGGCGTGCGGGACTTCCATGTCTATGTTCTGACCAACGGCATCTTTGCGTCGGCGCACCTGCCGGGGCGGGATGCCGTCTCGCTGGTGCGGCACGTGCCCACCGTGTCGGTCCATCTGGGCCGCGTCGAGGCCGTGAACGAGCTTTCCCGTGAGCTGGCCGCCGGCAGGCTGGGCGTCGTCGAGGCCGAAGCACGGCTGAACACGGCCCGCACGCTGCCGCGCAGCACACCGCAGCTGGAAATTCTGGCCTGCGTTGTCGGGGCAGCGGGGTTCGCGTACCTGTTCGGCGGCACGCTGGCAGACATGCCGGTGGCCGCGGTGGCGGGCCTGCTGGAGGCGCTCGTCTGCCAGCAGTTTGCGAGGCACGGCATCAACCGGATATTCACCGACATTGTGGCGGCGTTTTGCGGCACGATCTGGGCCATTGCGGTGCAGACCATCGTGCCCGCCGTCAACGCCAACGCGGCGATCATCGGCGCGCTGATGGTGCTGACCCCCGGCGTTGCCCTGACGATGGGCGTGCGGGATATTCTGAACGGCGACTACCTGTCCGGCTCCATCCGCCTGCTGGATGCCCTGCTGATCGCGGGCAGCATTGCGGGCGGCGTGGTGCTGGGCTGGATCATGGCCCGTGGATTGGGGGTGGCGTGATGCCGGTCTGGACACATTATTTTGCCCATTTTGTGGTGGCCGTTATTGCAACGATCAGCTTTGGCATCACATTCCAGATGCCGCGGCGGCACTACCTGGCCTGCGGCCTGACCGGCGCGGTGGGCTGGATGGTCTACATCTTCTGCGTGGAGCTGTTCGCGTTAAGCCCGGCGATTGCGACGCTGGTCGCCACGCTGCCGCTGACCGGCTGCGCGCGGTTCTTTGCCATCCGCCACAAGGCCCCGGTGACGATTTTTCTGCTGCCGGGCATCTTTCCGCTTGTGCCGGGCGCGGGCATCTACTACACGGCCTACTACTTTTTGCAGGGCGAGCAGGAGCTTTTCGCCAGCAAAGGCGGCGAGACCTTCAAGGTCGCGCTGGCCCTAGCGCTGGGCATTGCGCTGGTGTGCAGTCTGCCGCTGCCGGGCGGGCATGAAGGAAAGCGCAAATCGTAGGGGCGAGCAGTGCTCGCCCGCAGGCAGCCTGCCGCTGCCGTTGCCTAGCCGGGTCGATGACGAGCATCGCCCCCTCCATCGTAGGGGCGGATTCCATATCCGCCCGCGGGCGTTACTCATTGCCGCACACAGCCACGGGCGCATATAGAATGCGCCCCTACGGGTTGAAGCTGACAACATACAAAAGCCGCAGATGCGTTTTTGCAACTGCGGCTTATTTTTTTACCACAAATTATACGTCAGGATCGGCACGTTATAGCTTACGCCCTGCAAAAGCATGACTAAGAAACAGACACCGCTGACGATGTGCCACGCCAGCGCGGCGGCGCAGACGGCCAGCCGCCAGCGGGGCACGGCTCCGGTGCGCGTCTGCTGCAAAAAGACGCTGACGGACTCGAGCCAGAACACCCAGAAGCAGATGAACGGCCCCCACCAGAGGTTGGCGTGATAGAGCCGCTCACCGCTTTCGACCAGCAGCAGCGCCTCGGCCAGCGAGAAGGCGAAGGTGAAAAGGCTGAACCGGTAGCGGAAGCGCTGCCACGCCGCGCGGCCCAGCAGCAGCCCCACTGCCGCCACAAAGACGAAGGACCGCGCCAGCCCCAGCACGCCTGCCTCGTTGAACGGCCCCCACAGCATACGATGGTGGTCAAACGGGACGGTGAAAATCAGGCGTATGCCGGAGCCTTCCTCGGCAAACAGGACGTTGGCCTGGATAAAGCAGAGCGCTACACCGGGGAAAACGCTGCACCCCATGATGATCTCATTTTTCAGATTTTTGGCGCGGGTGCGCACAAAATCGGCAATCAGCAGCACGAGCAGCGCCGGGGCGAATGCAAAGATCAGGCTGGCCTTGAAACTGGTCGCCACGGTCAGCAGCACCGTGTAGACCGCGTAGGCACGCAGATCCAGGTCATCGCGCATCGTCGGCCAGACACGGTAAAAGGCCAGCATCGCCAGCAGTGCAAAGGGCGCGAGCATAATATACGTTGTGTTGTGATAAATCGTGCCGCCGACAGTGCCCTGGTACCAGTAGCCGCCGCGGGGCATCCAGACCGCCGTGGCAAGGTTGACCACCAGACTGACCAGCAGCCGCGCCGGGCGCGGGGCATCGGGCAGGGCAGTGCGCAGGCCGTAGGCGAACACGGCGACGGCGGCCAGATGGAACGCCGCCAGCAGCACGGCAATGCCGACGCGCCCGGCCAGTGCATACGCCGGGCCGATGAGCAGCGACACGGTGGAGTAGACCATGCCGCGCTGCGCGAAGGCCAGGTGCATACCAAGGTCGGAGGTATAGGGGTCGCTGCCACCGCCGGGGGAGCAAAGCTGCTGGTAGTGCAGCCAGACCATGGCCGCAGCAAATGCCGCCAGCGCCGCAAGGCAGACCGCCCACAGCAGGCGGCGGGATTTATTTTGTGCCAAGGGCGGCACCTCCTTGAATTGATAGAGTACGCAGGGGCCGCATAGCGGCGGCCCGCGTCGGGAAGACGGACGGGCTTTTGCAGGAGGGCAGCGGGCCGGGTACGCCCGGCCCCTACGGGGTGGCAGACCAACAGGCTTTGCACTTCCGCAAGCGGGCAGGGTGGCCTGTGGGCAGGCCGCCCTACAGGCCCTGATTTGCGTTATGCGTAGGGCGTGGTGCCCCCTAATGAGCGGCCAGCCGGATGCTGTCCGCGAGAATTTCGCCGTCCAGCGTGATCATGGTGCCGTTCTTGTCGGGGTAGACCTCTCTGCGCACATCCTCGCCATCGGCGGTTGTGTAATAGAGCACATCATAGAGGAAGGTGCCCGCGGGCAGCCAGACCTCGACATCTGTCAGCACATCCGGGTCTGCCCCGTGGCCAAGGCCGCACCAGGCAATGTCGTAGTGCCTGTCCTGCCCCAGCGTGAAGCCGACGCGGTACACTGCCTCGTCGTCGGCGTGGTCCTCGGTGCGCCAGACCTGCAGGGCGTGGGCATCGGCGTCCAGATCGCCGTAGCGCAGGAAGAAGGCGTTCTCCGCGACCTCATGGCCGCCCCAGATCATGTAATCGGTCACCACCGGCGTGTCGCCGCAGTCGGCGGCCAGGCCCGCGGCGACGCCGTCGCCAAAGACCGTGTAGGCGCGCCCGCCCTGGTCGTAGGCCGAGCGGGTCGCGGCGCGCTGCCAGACCACCGACCCGGCCATGCAGACGGCCAGCAGACCGTAGAGTACCGCGCGGCCCCCGGGCCACCAGCTCTTGCCGCGCGCCCGGCGCAGCAGCATCACCAGCACGGCCAGTGCCATTAAACCGACGCCGAAGCTCTCCACGGTCTGGGGAATGTAGCCGTGCCGCCAGTCCACCTGACCGGGCTGCTGGTACTTGGGCGAAAGCCCGATCAGCAGTGCCGGGGCGGACAGCATGGCAAGGCCGCTTAAGAACAGCAGCAGATTTTGCTTTTTGTTCGGCAGCTTATCCAGCGCCGCCAGCGCGGCCACTGCCGCACCGGCCACCATGACGCCGCACAGCACGTCCACGGGATATATTTTCCCGGGGCGCATCTTGCCGAACAGCATCGCGTTCAGCGGGAAGCCCGCCGACATCTGCATGGCCCAGGTGCGCAGGATGGCAGGCAGGTCAAAGTTCGGGGAGATGCCCTCGATCTGGGAGACGCTGCCCTCGAGAATGCCCGCGGCCCGCAGCGTGTTCATGAGCCGTGCGCCCATATTGAAGGCCAGCGTCACGCACTCGCCCAGCAGCGCCGGGATGCTTAACCGCAGCGCGTCGCGGGGCTTGTCGGTGTAGAGCCACGCCAGACCAAAAATCGGAACGATAAAGGTAAAGCCGATCTCAAACGTGGCGCAGCACTGGAACATACAGTAGCCCGCCAGCACGGCCCACCGCTTGTGGCCGGTGTCCTGCCAGCGCAGCACGGCCAGCCCGGCGACGAGCGCGGGCAGCAGCGTGCTTTGCACCAGTGCGCCGTAGGAGTAGAGGCTGTTGCCCGTGGAGTCCTGCCAGACGCTGAACATCATCGGCAGCAGGCAGAGGCAGGCAATGCCCAGCTTTTTGTTGCGGGACGCCTTGCCGACGAGCCACGCCGTCAGCACAATGTCCGCGTAGGTCCACGCCAGAATGTAGAGCCGGTAGCCGACCAGGTCCCCCAGGAACCAGCTCGTCAGGCCGCGCACCGGCGGCGACGAGAAGGGCCGGAACCGCCCGTTCTGCAGGCTGAACTGCTCCCACAAATCGCCAAGGTAGTCCAGCACGCTCTGACCAAACGAGGTGTGCGTAATATAATAGTAGTTCTGCAGGTTGATAAGCTCATCGTCGCCGCCCAGCGGCGCGCAGGTCACAATGCTTAAATACCACCAGCCGAACACGACGGACACCGCGCAGACCAGCGGCCAGAACCATCGCTTTTGCGTTATTTTTTGCAGTTTCATGCGTTACTCCTGCCCCAGCGGGATGTAGCAGAGCAGCCCGCTTCCGCTGTGGATGACATCCTCCGGGCCGCAGCCGGCGGCCTCGGTCAGGGCGGCCAGCGCCGATTGCTGCTCGTCCTCGGGGTAGCCGTCCAGATCCAGATAGATGCCGGTCATACCCTGTGTGCGCAGCTCGGCCACCATGGCGTCCGGCTCCAGCTCGCTCGTCTCGCGGTACCAGAGGTCATTCTTCGTGCCGTAGCCCGCGCCGTAGGTGAATTTCAGCGTCTTGCTGTGGAGCGGGCCGCGCAGCAGCGTGTAATCCCACATGTTGTTCAGCGAGCCGTTCTCAAAGTTCTTCATGTACGGCAGCGTGAAAAGCATCGCGCCGTCCCCTGCCGCAGCCTCGACCTCGTTCATGAAGGCCGCGTCCTGATACCACTTGTCCTGAATCTCCTCGTACGCAGGCCGGAAGAGGCCCTGCTGCTCCCAGTAGCCGCAGCCCAGCAGCAGGATGGCCACAGCCGCCAGCGCCTTGCGGCTGCGCCCGGTGCGCCGGGTCAGCTGTTTTTCAAGAGCCAGGCCGACAGCCAGCAGCGCGAAGAACGCAATGTACGGGCTGATGCGGTTGTACCCGCGGATGAACCGCACAAAGATGCCGATGATGCCGCCGAAGCCGGCAATCGTCGCCAGCAGCAGCGCCATGACGTTGAGGCGGCTCAGCAGCCAGAGACGGTCCCCCAACTCGGGGCGTTCGGTGCGGCCCGCCTTCCAGTCCCGGCTGCGCAGCAGCATGAGCAGCAGCGCGAGGAAGCCGAAAATGCCCACAATGCCGAGGTAGCCGTAAGCGTTCTCGTTGTACATCGGGCCTTCGTCAGTGGCCAGAACGTGGAAGTAGCGGCCCATCCAGTTGGCGAGCTTCTGCAGGCCGAAGCCGTTGGGCGACAGCAGCAGGCTGCTGATGCGCAGGCTGTAGATGTCCGCGCCGACGGGGCTGCGGTAGACGCCGTTGGTCAGCGTGCTGCCCTGTCCGTTCAGGATGCCCAGCACCATCGGGAAGAAGTCGGGGATCATCCAGGCGACGATCTCGGCAATCGTGACAACGCAGGACGTGCCCGCGCGCCACCTGCGGTCCCGCAAAATCAGGCAGAGCGCCGTGACGCAGAGGAAGAAGCAGGTGAAATACGGGTAGTAGGCCGCGCCGTTGTTGGCGATCCCCCACGCCATGGCCAGCGCCAGCCAGTTGCGCTTGTTCTTGAAGAAGCCCCTGCCCGGGCGGTTGAACTGTTCATCCTCGGCGCACCAGAGACAGAGCAGCACCGAGAACGGCACAAACTCGCAGGCGGCCAGCATCATGTGCCCGGCCATGCGCTGCTGGACGTAGGGCGTCAGGCCAAACGTCAGACCGAACGCAAAGCTCAGCCAGCGGCGCAGCCCGACCATGCGGAACACCGCGTACCCCGCCAGCGCGTTGGCAAACGGGATGACGAGGACATACAGGTTGAACACCGTGCCGGTGTCCTTGGTGAACAGGCCGACAAACCAGACAAAGATGTCGTAGATCAGATCATAGTTCGGGTCGTATCTGCCCGCGACCTCATAGAACGGCCAGCCGAGGGAGCCGGACAGCTCGCCGTAGCTGCGCTGCACCTGACCGACCCAGTAGATGCCGTCGCCGCCGTAGAACATCGGCACATGCCAGTCCAGCCGCCACAGCTGGAAGAACCAGTATTCCGTGGCCGCCACCGCCGCCAGCAGCAGGATAACGGTCAGGATTTCCCGTGTAAGGTTTTGTTTTTTGGTCAGCATGGGGTCTCCTTTGTGTTGCTTGTTTCTGGGCAGGTCCCTTGCCTCCCCTTGCAGGGGAGGTGGCCCCGCAGGGCCGGAAGGGTAGAGCTTGCGGCAGCCCGAAATATTTCGGATCGCCGCAAGGTTCTCTCCCCCACCCGCTGCGGCGGGAGCCCCCTCCCAGAGGGGGCCAAGGGGGCGTCATTCCCCTCTCTGCATCGCCTCCACATAGGCGTTGCAGACCTCCTCCGCGGGGCCGTCGCCGCGCAGGTTGCCGTGGTCGATCCAGATGGCGCGCTTGCACAGCTGCTTGACCTGATTGATGTCGTGGCTGACGAACAGCAGCGTTGTGCCGCCGGAGAGCATCTGCTCCATCCGCTGGTGGCACTTTTGCTGGAACATAAAGTCACCGACGGACAAAATCTCGTCGCAGGCCAAAATGTCGGCCCGGACCTCTGTCGCAATCGAGAAGCCCAGCCGCGCGATCATGCCGCTGGAATAGTTTTTTACCGGCACATCGACAAAATCCCACAGTTCGGCAAAGTCGATGATGTTCTGGAAGTGCTCCTGCATGTAGGCGCGGTCATGGCCGAGCACCGCACCGTTCAGAAAGACGTTCTCCCGCGCGGTCAGGTCCAGGTCAAAGCCCGCGCCCAGCTCGATCAGGGGCGCGATCTCGCCGTTGACGGTCACGCTGCCCGTCGTGGGGTACATGACGCCCGCAATCAATTTCAGCATCGTGCTTTTGCCGCTGCCGTTGCGGCCGATGAGTGCGACGGACTCGCCGGGCTCAATTTTGAACGAAATGTCCCGCAGTGCGTAAAATTCGTTGAAAAACAGCTGATGCTTCAGCAGCTTGACGGTGTATTCCTTGAGGGTCTCGGTTTTCTCCTGCGCGAGGTTGAAACGCATCGAGACATCCTCCACCTGAATGATGGACATGAGGGGAAACTCCTTACAGATACAGAATAAAGTTGCGCTGCAATTTACGGAACGCGGCCAGCCCGACGCCCATCATGACCACGGCACTGCCGATGCAGGCGATCCAGGTGTTGGGGCCGGGCACCGTGCCGTACATGACAAGGCAGCGCATGCAGTTGATGTAATGGTACAGCGGGTTCAGCTTGATGACGGGCACCATGAAGGGCGGCAGCGCCGAGAGGGGATAAAACAGCGGTGTAGCGTACATCCATGCCATCGTCAGGATACCGTACAGGTATTGCAGGTCGCGGAAGTAGACCGCCAGCGCCGAAAGCAGCACGGCCATGCCGCAGCAGAACGCCAGCAGCAGCAAAAGCGGTGCCCAGACGAGCAGAATCGTCCAGTAGAACGGTGAGCGGGTGATAAGCATGACCAGCAGGATGGCCGCCAGGCTGAACAGCAGATTCACAAAGCTGGACACCACGCGGCTGATGGGAAAAATGAACTTGGGCACGTATACTTTTTTGATAAGCGACGCATTGCCCAGCACACTGCCCATGCCCATGTTCGTGCTCTCGTTGAAGAAGTTGAACAGGGTGTTGCCGCAGATGAGATACAGCGGGAAGTTCGGGATGTCGAACCGGAACATGTAGGAGAAAACGAGCGTTTGCAGCAGCATCATGAGCAGCGGGTTTAAAATGCTCCACATATAGCCCAGCACACTGCGGCGGTATTTGACCTTGAGGTCGCGGGTGACCAGCTCGCGGATGAGCGGGCGGTACTTGGAAAAATTGTGCCAGCTGTTGTGCAGCTGACCTGTGGATTTTTGCATGGGGTGTTGGCTCCTTTGCGGTGGATAAAGTTCCAGGGCGGGGTGCCTTCCCCCTTGGGGGAAGGTGTCTGCGGCCCTGACCGCAGACGGATGAGGGGCGGGCTTGCGGGACTTGCCCGCAAACGGGAGACCGCAAACGGTCTGCCCTCATCAGTCACCTTCGGTGACAGCTTCCCCCGACGGGGAAGCCTTTTTACAATTTAAACGGTGCATCGTCGGTCAGGCCGTCGGCGCGCAGCATGTTCTGCATAACGTCGATGTCGGTGCTGACGTCGAGGGCGTCGCTGGCAAACAGGCGGTCCAGCTGGTTTTCAAACGCTTTGACCAGCGTGTCCATCGTCTGCTCAATGCGGTGCTTGGACTCCGAGATATTCTCGCCCTCGATGCCCTGCTTGTCAAGCTCGGCGTAGGTATTGAGCAGCTTTAACGACGTAGGCAGGTAATAATCCATAAATTTGCGCATCTGGGGCAGCTTGTCTGGGTCGGTGCGGGCCTGCTCAAAGATCTTGGCGGACACGGCCTCCAGACGGCTGATCTTGTCGGTCATCTCCTCGTCGGGGATGGCGTCATTGACGCGGCGCAGCTCGTCGAGGATTTTCTGGTACTGGTCGGCCTCGGACATCGGGTCAGCCTTCTGCGGCTTCGGCGCGGGGGCCGGGGCGGGCGTCGGCTCGGGCGGGCGCTCCTTGACGACAAGGCATTTGCGGTGCATATCCAGATAGGCGCCCGGGCCGAACAGTCCCTCGTCGATGCAGTTTTCCAGATGCTTGCAGCATTTTTCATAGCTGCACGGGATGGCGTCGGCGATGTCCTGAATGTACATATATTTCGCATCACCGACGATATTGTCGATCTTGCGGCGCATCCGGCGGGAGGTGCGGATGTGCCAGCCGCCGAACAGGCAGCCGATGCCGCCGGTCAGCGACATCAGCATCGGCATCGAATCCTCGACCAGCCAGGTCCAATAGCTGCCGCCCTCCGTCAGGGCCTCGGGCAGCCAGTAGATGGCATCGGGCAGCGCCGCCAGCGCACAGATAAGCAGCAGCACGCCTGCCACCGTCAGGCCGGTGGCCAGCGCCGCGCCCTTGAGCTTTTTGCCCGCCGCCCGTACCTGCGCCTGCTGCGGAGCCGCATGGGGGGCTGACGCCTTCGGCTGCGGTTGGGCGGGGGTATCGTAGATGGGGCGGAACTCGGCAGTGTACACCGGCTTTGCACCGGATGCCGTGCGGTCCCGGGTCGCCTCGCGGGCCTTTTGCTCAAAGCCGCCGAGCCTGCCGTTTTTCATGGCGGCGTTCAGGCCGATAAACACCAGACCCAGCGGCCACCACACCACAAACGCAATGACAATGGCCCACCACGGGAACTGGAACGGCCCGTCCCCGGCGTGGTATTCGTTTTTGTTGGTATATTTCGGATTTTCATAATCGTTGGGCATGGGTGAGGCTCCTTTGGTGGGGTGGCGAAGATGGCCCGGAGGGTTGGCTGTAACAGAAACGGCGCGGGAGGGATGGATTTTTTCCCTACACATGGCGGAAGGTTTGCGGTAAATGTTGTAGGGGGCGGCGTCCTCGACGCTCCGCGGAGGGGTCAAGACCCCTCCCTACGATGCAAAAGACACATGGGCGGTAATGGCAAGGTGGCGGGCCGGGCATGCCCGGCCCCTACGGACTGCTGTTTCCGGCAGCGGGGGTTCGGGGGAACACCCGAATTTCAAATCGGAGCAGAGGGCGCGGGCGTTAAGCGCGAACAGTAATACTGCGTTCGCGTAGCCCGCGCCCTCTGCGACCTCCTCTTTGGGGTTCCTAGGGGCGTGCAGCCCCTAGGTCGCGGGTCCGCTGCGTCGAAACAGCGGCAATTTTCTTTGGTTCTTTCTTTTGTTGGCAAAAGAAAGAACAACCTTCCGGGAGGCTGCCGCTCCCGGTTTACGGCAGATCACTCAGCAGCCCCTTCATATCCTCGCTTAAATAGTAGGTGCTCCCGGCCTGATAGGGGTTATCCTTGCTGTAGGGCACATGGGTGCAGAGATAGCTGACCCACCTGCTGTAGCCGGAGACCGTCAGATGCACGCCGTCGGGCTGGGAGAACTCCGTCGAGAGATACCCGGCGTCGTCGGCAAACTCGGCGCTGAGGTCAAGATAATAGCACCCACGCTCGGCACAAAGCTGCTGAATGGCCGCGTTGATGACCGCCAGACGGTCCGGGGCCAGACCCGGCAGACTGTCGGCGACCTTCTCCTGCGTGGCGGGCAGGACCGACTGCACATAGAACACCGTGTTCGGCAGGGCGGTGCGCAGATCGTCCAGCATTTTTCCGTAGTACGCCAAAAAGCTGTCATCGTTGCCGGGCTGGACCAGGGCGTTCGTGCCAATCAGGATGTACAGCTTCGCGGGCTGGGCCGCAGCCAGAACGTCCAGCGGCACCTCCTCGCCGCGGTCCGGGCTGGTGACGGTGGCGCGGTTGACGACGGTGTTCGGGCTGATGCCCTCATAGCCGCAGACCAGCGCACCACCCACATCAATGTTGTATTCGTTCACGCAGAAGCCCGCGGTCAGCGAATCGCCGAGGAAGGCGGCATCCGCAAACCAGCTTGTGTCCACGCGGCCAAACGCCGGCAGCGCGGCGGGGGCGGCGGGCAGCGCCGTGTAGGTGTAGCCTGTGTCGGCGCTCTGGCGCTGCGGGCCGACGGTGCCCCAGTTCAGGGCCTGTGCCGTGCCTGCGCTGCCGTTGCTGCCCGCGTAGGGCACGGGGGCCACAAGGCGCGTGTTGGCGGGGGCATCGGAGGTGAGCGGCGCGTCCGCACCCTTAGCGGGCAGCAGCGCCGTGATGACGCCCGACACGACCAGAATGCCGCACGCCGTACCGATCAGCGCCAGCTGACGGAGTCTGCGGCGCTTTGCCCGCGCGCGGCGGGCGGCGGCGCGGCGCTGCTCCTGCGTGGAGGTGCGGCGCGGCGGCGTCTGCGGCTGGTCGGGCACCGCCCAGCCATTCTCCACATGGTACTGTAAATTTGTGCGCGGGCGGTGGGGCCCGCGGTCATTCGGGGTCGGCATGGCACAGCCCCCTTTCGTTAGGATTTGTAAGAACGGCAAATCTTAGGCAAAATCTTAGGCATTGTAAATCAGTATTGATTATAGCACAAACCTTTTATAAATAACAGTAGGTGCAGGCAAGTTTTTACCTCTTGCTAAATGATATAAACCTATGTATAATAGTAAGATAATCAAAGCTAGCGTACCTATAGCCTTGCAGCGGGTCGATGCAGGCATCGGCCCCTACAACAACGTGACGCTTACTAATTTTGGGGTGTAATCATGGCAGACGAAAAATTTTCCAACTTTCTGACGGATATTATCGATGCCGACCTCGCCGAGGGCAAGGTCGATGTCGTGCATACCCGTTTTCCGCCGGAGCCGAACGGCTACCTGCATATCGGCTCCGCCAAGGCGATCTTCATCAACTACACGATCGCCAAACACTACGGCGGCCTGTTCAACCTGCGCTTTGACGACACGAACCCCGCCCGCGAGGGTGACGAGTACGTGCAGAGCATCCTGCAGGACCTGAAATGGCTGGGTGCCGAGCCGAACGGCGGCATTTTCTACGGCAGCGACTATTTTGAGCGCTGCTATGAGTACGCCGAGCAGCTCATCAAGGAGGGCAAGGCCTACGTGGATGACCTGACCCGCGAGGAAATGCAGGAGTACCGCGGCAACGACGCCGGCAAGCCCAGCCGCCCGAGCCCCTACCGTGACCGCACGCCGGAGGAGAACCTCGACCTGTTCCGCCGTATGCGCGCGGGTGAGTTTGCCGACGGCGAAAAAACGCTGCGCGCCAAGATCGACCTGGCCAGCCCGAACATGAACATGCGCGACCCGACCATCTACCGCATCAAGCATGTCGAGCATCACCGCCAGGGCGACAAGTGGTGCATCTACCCGATGTACGACTTTGCGCACCCCATTCAGGACGCCATTGAGGGCATCACCTTCAGCCTGTGCAGCCTTGAGTTTGAGAACCACCGCCCGCTGTATGAGTGGGTCATCACGAACCTGTTCGGCAAAGAATTCCCGAAGCAGCGCGAGTTTGCCCGCCTGAACGTGACGAACACCGTCATGAGCAAGCGTTACCTGCGCGAGCTGGTCGAGAAGAACATCGTGGACGGCTGGGACGACCCCCGTATGCCGACCCTGTCCGGCCTGCGCCGCCGCGGCTACACGCCGACGAGCATCTTCACCTTCGTGAAAGAGGCCGGCATCTCCAAGGCTGACAACCTTGTGGATATGCGCCAGCTGGAGGCCGTGCTGCGCGCCGAGCTGGAGCTGAACGCCCAGCGCCGCGTGGCCGTGCTGGAGCCTGTCAAGCTGATCATCGACAACTATCCCGCCGACCAGTGCGAGTATTTTGACCTGCCCAACAACCCGAACCGCGACGCCAACGACACGACGACCCGCAAGGTTGCCTTCACGAAGGAGCTGTGGATCGAGAACAGCGACTTCTTTGAGGTGCCGCCGCCGAAATTCAAGCGCCTGACGCTTGGCAGCGAGGTCCGCCTGATGGGCGCGTATCTGGTGCGCTGCACCGGCGTGGACAAGGACGAGAACGGCAAGGTCGTGGCCATCCACGCCGAGGCCGACCTCGAGACCCGCAACGGCAACCCCGCCGATGGCCGCAAGGTGCGCGGCACCATCCACTGGGTCAGCTGCGCCCACTGCCTGGACGCCGAGGTCGAGCTGTATGATAAGCTGTTCACCGAGGCCAACATGAACAGCATCCCCGACGACGCGGATTTCAAGGATTACCTGAACCCCGACAGCGTCAAGGTGCTGCAGGGCGCGAAGCTCGAGGAGAGCCTGAAGGACGCCAAGCCCGGTGACCGCTTCCAGTTCGTGCGCAACGGGTATTTTACCCCGGACAGCAAGCATGAGGGCGTGTACAATCGAATCGTCACGCTGAAGGACAGCTTTAAGCTGTAATTTGCAAAAAATGACCCCCATCGGATGTTGCTCCGATGGGGGTTTTGCTGTAGGGGGCGGCGTCCACGACGCCCCGCGGCAGGGTGAGGTCACCCCGCCCTACGTATTGTTTGTAAGGGGGATGTAGGGCGGCCTGCCCTCAGGCCGCCGCGGAGGGGGCAAGACCCCTCCCTGCAAAGCCATCCTTAAAGGGGCGGCAACGCAAGCCTGCGGGCCGGGCATGCCCGACCCCTACAGGTGCGGCGGCAATTTACGCGGCATCACCCTGCCTGCTTCTTCTCCCACTTCTCCGCGCACCGCTGCATCCAGCCGCCCTTGACGTAGTACAGAATAAACAGCGCGGACGCGAGGGACCAGGTGATGGGATAGCTCATCTCCACCGTGGCGACCTCGTGGCGGATGGGCACGGCGATGAACAGCCAGAGCATCCGCAGACCGCAGACAAAGAACACGGTGATCAGCGTCGGCACGCGGACATCGCCGCAGCCGCGCAGCGCACCGGCCAGCACCTCAATACATACGTAGGTGATGTAGACCGGCGTCAGGACGTGCATCATGCCGACACCGACGGTGACCACCGCGTCGTCCTGGCTGAACAGGCGGAACAGCACCTCCGCCAGATTGTAAAATGTAAAGCTGATGACCAGCGTCGTACACGCGGCCATTGCCAGACAGACCCGCACGCCGCGGCGCACGCGGTCATACTGCCGTGCGCCGAAGTTCTGCCCCGCAAACGTCGTGATGGCGATGCCCAGCGAGTTGATCGTCATCCAGAACAAAAAGTCGATCTTGCCGTAGACGCCCCACGCCGCAATCGTGCTGGTGCCGAAGCTGTTCATGCTGCTCTGGATGAACATATTGCTGATGTTGTACATGGCGCTTTGGGCGGCGGCGGGCACGCCGATGGTGCAGATGGCCGCGAAAACGTCGCCGTGCAGCCGCAGCTTTTCGGCGCGGATGTGCCACGGCATCCCCTGAGAGCCGACGATGCAGCGCAGCGTCAGCACCGCGCTGGCCACCTGACTGAGCACCGTCGCCAGCGCCGCGCCCATGACGCCCCAGCCGAACACCGCAATGAACACGACGTCCAGCACAATGTTGACGAGCGACGCCGCGATCAGAAAGTACAGCGGACGCTTGGAATCGCCGATGGCACGCAGGATATTGGTGCCCATGTTGTAGAGCATCTGCGGGATCATGCCCAGAAAGTAGATGCGCAGATACAGCGCTGCATCGGGCAAAATCTCGTCCGGCGTGCCCAGCAGACGCATTATCGGCGCGGCGGTCACAAGGCCCAGCACGGTCAGCAGTGCGCCAACGGCAATGCTCAGCACCAGCGCCGTGTGCACCTGCCTGTCCACGGCATCGGGGTCATGTGCGCCCCAGCTCTGGGCAATGACGACGCCCGCGCCGCTGCAAAGCCCGACGAACAGGCCCACCAGCAGGTTGACGAAGGGCCCTGTTGCGCCCACCGCGGCCAGCGCGTTTGTGCCCACAAAGTTACCGACAATCAGGGTGTCCGCCGTGTTGTACAGCTGCTGGAACAGCGTGCCGAACCAGATGGGCAGAAAGAACAGGAGCAGCTGTTTGGGGATGCTGCCCGTCAGAATATCCGTTTGTTTGACGCTTTTCATAGAATTTCTCTCACTTTTCTGTTTCTCGCAACCACATTTTATGCTATAATGGCCCTAATGTAAAGAGGTGATTTTTGTGGGTCTTTATTGGGAGCCCTGTCCCGGCGGTGCGCGGCTGCTGCGGCTGCTGGGCGATACCCCCTGCCCCGCTGTGCCGGGCACAATTGAGGGGCTGCCCGTTGCGGAGCTGGGGCCGTACTGCTTTGCGGACAGGCCGGTCAGGCCCGGGGCCCGGCGCACCGGGGACGACACGCATGAGATCACCGGCAATTTTGTGGAGGAGGTCACCCTGCCCGACACCGTGCGGGTGCTGGACAGCGCGGCGTTTTACAACTGCCGCAGGCTGCGCCGGGTCACGCTGGGACCCGGGGTCGAGGGGTTTGGCAGCGATTTATTTACGAACTGCCGCCAATTGCAGACCTTCCGCCTGCGGGCTGCCGCCGATGCCCCGACGGGCTTAAAAAAGCTGCTGGGGGCCGTCAGCGCGGACATTACGGTGGAATTGGACGGTGCGCAGCTGTTTTACCCCGAGTATTCGGAGTTTCTGGACGAGAACACGCCCGCGCATATCTTCAACCACAGCATTGAGGGCGAGGGCTACCGGATGCGGCAGTGCTTCACGCCCGGCGGCGCGGTGGATTACGCCGCGTTTGATGCGTCGTTTGCGCAGGCCTGCGTCGGCGAGAGTGAGGACAAGCTCTGCCGGTTAGCACTCGGGCGGCTTGTGCAGCCGTTTGGACTGGGTGACGACGCCCGCGCGGACTACGAGCTTTACCTGACCGCCCACCCGGGGGCAGCGTTCCGGCGTGCCATTGATGACCGGGACGAGGCCGCTCTGCGGCTGCTGGTGGGGCTGAGCCTGCCGACAGCAGATGCCGCGGTCTATTGCGCCCGCGTCGGGTGGAGTGCCGGGGCGGCGGTGCTGTTAGGCAGGGCCAAGCGAGCGAAAAAAACGTATGATTTTGACGATTTGTAGGCCATAAGCGGGTGGCAACGCAAGGCCCGTCAAAGTCCGCGGGCCGGGCAGGCCCGGCCCCTACATACAGTCATGGAAGAAGGTGTCCACTATAGCTAAACACATCCAAACCCAATCGGAATGGGAACAGACGATGGCCCGCCGGATCATGGAGCAGCTGCGGGGGGAGCTGTACCTTGACCAGCGCTACTTAACGGCAGCGCTCGGTGCACTGCCCGCGGCCCCGCAGGAAAGCGGCGGCAGCTTTGCCACCGACGGCGGGGCACTCTACTACCCCACCGCATGGCTGCTGGACACCTACCGCAGGAACCGGCGGTACCTGCCCCGGGCCTACCTGCACAGCCTGTTCCACTGCATCTTCCGGCATCTCTGGCTGCGGGACAGGCGCGACCCCGACCTGTGGGGGCTGGCCTGTGACATCGCCGTGGAGGCCACGCTGGACACCCTGAACACTCCCGCCGCGAAGCGCCCCGTCGGCTGGGTGCGGCAGCAATGCTACACACAGCTGCGCGAAAAGTGCAAATTTTTAGCGGCAGGCCCCATCTACCGCGTCTTAGCACAGACCGACGCGGAGACCTTAAACAAGTGGCAGCGTGAATTTTACACCGACAGCCACCGCCTCTGGCCCGCTGACCCGGACAGCCCCGCCGCCCAGATGCGCGGCAAACAATGGGAGAACCTGGGCCGCCAGACGGAGCTGAGTATGGAGGAAAGCGGCCGGCGCGCCGGGCAGGACACTGCCGCGCAAGCCCTGCAGGCGCAGGTGCAGGCCGGGCGCAGCCGCCGCACCTACCGGGATTTCCTGCGCCGGTTCGCCGTCTGGCATGAGGAGCCGCACCTCGACCCCGAGGAATTCGACCTTGGCTTTTACAGCTACGGCCTGCGCACCTACGGCAACCTGCCGCTGATAGAGCCGCTGGAAAGCCGCGAGGTGAAGAAAATACGCGACTTCGTCATTGTGGTGGACACCAGCGAATCCACGGCGGGCGAGCTGGTCAAGGCGTTCTTAAAAGAGACGTTCACCTTATTAAAAAGTCAGGACAGCTTTTTCCGGCAGTGCCGCATTTTGGTCATGCAGGCGGACAACGCTGTGCGGGATGAGGTCTGGCTGAACGATCTGGACGCGCTGGACCGCTATACGGCGCAGTTCACGCTGGTGGGCGGCGGCGGAACGGACTTCCGCCCCGCGTTTGCCCGCATTGCGCAGCTGCGGCAGGACGGTGTGCTGCGGGACCTGCAGGGCGTGCTGTATTTTACCGACGGCAAGGGCATCTACCCCGCCAAACGCCCGCCGTTTGAGACGGCGTTCCTGTTTTTAGAGGACGGCACCCCGCCGCCCGACGTGCCGCCCTGGGCCATGCGCCTGGTCTTGCAGCCCGAAGAATTTGACCCGAAAGGACGATGAGCCATGGATATTCAACGTGCCAAAGAGGAAATCAAGCGCGCCGTGCAGGCGTACCTTGCCACGGACGACATTGGCCGCCCGCTGATCCCCGCCGTGCGGCAGCGCCCCATTCTGCTGATGGGCCCGCCGGGCGTCGGCAAGACCCAGATCATGGAGCAGATCGCGCAGGAGTGCGACATTGCGCTGGTGGCCTACACCATCACCCACCACACGCGCCAGAGCGCCGTCGGCCTGCCGTTCATCCGGGAGCGGAACTACGGCGGGCGCACCCGCAGCGTGACCGAGTACACGATGAGCGAGATCATCGCCAGCGTCTACGCCGCCATGGAGCGCACCGGCAAGAAAAACGGCATCCTGTTCATCGACGAGATCAACTGCGTCAGCGAGACGCTGGCCCCCACGATGCTGCAATTTTTGCAGTGCAAGACCTTCGGCAACCAGGCTGTGCCGGGCGGCTGGGTCATTGTGGCCGCGGGCAATCCGCCGGAGTACAACAAGAGCGTGCGGGAGTTTGACCTTGTCACGCTGGACCGCGTGCGGCGTATCGACATTGAGCCGAAGCTGAGCGTCTGGCAGGACTACGCCCGCGCCCACCGGCTGCACCCCGCCGTGACGGCCTACTTGGAGCTGCGCCCGCAGCATTTTTACAAAATCGAAAACGATGTGGACGGCGTGCAGTTCGTGACCGCCCGCGGGTGGGAGGATCTGTCTGCCTATTTACAGGCTGCGGACAGGCTGGCGCTGCCCGTGGACGAGGGGGTCATCGGGCAGTATCTGCGCCACCCCGAGGTCGCGCGGGATTTTGCGGCCTACTGGGTGCTCTACCGCAAGTACCACGAGGATTACGGCGTCGAGGATATTTTGCAGGGCAAGCCCTATGACGCCGTCATTGCACGGGCGATGGACGCGAGCTTTGACGAGCGCATCAGTCTGGTCAGCCTGCTGCTGGCGGGCCTGAACACCCGCTTTGCCGACGCCCGCGCCACGGGTGCGGTGACGGATGCCTGCTACCAGCAGCTGCGCAGCTTCAAGCGGACGCTGTCCCAGCAGCCCGACGCCGACCCGGCCGACCTGTTTGCCGAGCGGTGCGACGCCTACCGCGCCAAGCTGGAGGCCGACAAGACCGCCGGGGCGCTGCTGCCCGACGAGGCCGCGGCCCGCACCCGCACGCTGGCGCTGCTGACCGCGTGGAGCCGCAGCCTTGACAACGGTCTGGACGCCGACGAGGCGTTTGACACGGTGCGCGGCGCGTTCAACACCCAGGTGCAGCGCCGCGAGGAAGCGGTCTCCGCCGCCAGCAACGCGCTGGAATTTGCCTTTGACTTTATGGAGCAGGCGTTCGAGGACGGGCAGGAGATGGTCGTCTTCGTCAACGAGCTGGCACTCGGCCCCGACTCCGCGCCGTTTCTGGCCGAAAACGACTGCGAGCGGTTTGAGCAGTACAGCGAGAAGCTGCTTCTCCACGGCGGCGAGGATGAGCTGCTGGCGGAATTGCAGCGGGATGATGTGCGGGCGGAGGAGCATTCGGCGGAGTTTTGATGTTCACGATGCCCTGTAGGGGCCGGGCATGCCCGGCCCGCGCGTGAAAGGCAAGCGTTCGTCCGCCGTACAGTTGCGGGCCGCACATGTGCGGCCCCTACAAAGCGGCAGCTTGTTGGCTGTCCGCCTATTTGAAAAAGTATCACTTCTCATTATATTCTTTACTCTTTTGCGGAATTTTGTTATAATGGCAGTATTCCGTTTATCATCGGACATTTTGAGGGGGTCATTTTATGAAAGCAGTCATCACGGTCATCGGGCAGGACACGGTGGGTGTCGTTGCCAAGGTCAGCGCGGTGTGCGCCGAGCTGAACATCAACATTGAGGACGTTTCCCAGTCCATCATGCAGGATATGTTCTGCATGATCATGCTGGTCGATCTGAGCAAGGCGAACGCCGAGGCCGCCGAGGTCCGGGACCGCTTTGCGGCATTGGGCAAAGAGATGAAGATGCAGGTCACCGTGACCCGGCAGGAAGTCTTTGATGCCATGCACACCATTTAAGGGGGCTGCCACATGAGAATCATCAACAGCCGCGACATTATGGAGACCATTGAGATGCTGACCGCCGAGAATCTCGACGTGCGCACCGTCACAATGGGCATCAGCCTGCTGGACTGCATCGACCCGGATGCGGACAAGGCGTGCGAGAAAATCTACAACAAGATCACCCGTCTGGCGGGCAATTTGGTCTCCGTCGTGGACGGCATCAGCGCCGAATACGGCATCCCCATCGTCAACAAGCGCATCAGCGTCACGCCCATTGCGATGCTGCTGGGCGCCGCGCCCGACGCCGACCCCGTGCAGTACGCCAAAACGCTGGACCGCGCGGCCAAGGCCGTGGGGGTCAACTTCATCGGCGGCTTCGGTGCGCTGGTGCACAAGGGCTTTTCCGCGGGCGATAAGCGGCTGATCGCCGCCATCCCCCGCGCACTGGCCGAGACCGATATTGTCTGCTCCAGCGTCAATATCGGCTCGACGAAATCGGGCATCAACATGGACGCCGTCAAGCTGATGGGCGAGGTCGTGCGCGAGACCGCCGAGCTGACGAAGGACAACATGTGCATGGGCGACGCAAAGCTCGTCGTGTTCTGCAACGCGCCCGAGGACAACCCGTTCATGGCGGGCGCGTTCCACGGCGCGGGCGAGCCGGACTGTGAGATCCACGTCGGCGTCTCCGGCCCCGGTGCGGTGCGCGCCGCGCTGGCCAAGCTGCCGAAGGACGCCCCGATGGACGAGGTGGCCGAGCTGGTCAAGCGCACGGCATTCAAGATCACCCGCCTGGGCCAGCTGGTAGCGAACCTCGCCAGTGAGCGCCTCGGCGTGCCCGCGGGCATCATTGACCTGTCGCTGGCCCCGACGCCCGCGATTGGCGACAGCGTTGCGAACATTCTGGAGGAAATGGGCCTTGAGAGCTGCGGCTGCTGCGGCACGACGGCCTGCCTGGCCCTGCTGAACGACGCGGTCAAGAAGGGCGGCGTCATGGCGTCCAACCACGTCGGCGGCCTGTCCGGCGCGTTCATCCCCGTGTCGGAGGATGACGGCATGATCAACGCCGCCAACTGCGGCAGCCTGACGCTGGAAAAGCTCGAGGCCATGACCGCGGTCTGCTCCGTCGGCATCGACATGGTCGTCATCCCGGGCGACACGAGCGCCGAGGTCATCAGCGGCCTGATCGCAGACGAGGCCGCCATCGGCATGGTGAACAGCAAGACCACCGCCGTGCGCGTCATCCCCGCCATCGGCCACAAGGCCGGCGACGTGCTGGACTTCGGCGGCCTGCTGGGCCACGCGCCCATCATGCCCATCAGCCGGTTCAGCCCCGCGGTCATGATCCACCGCGGCGGCCGCATCCCCGCCCCGATGCAGGCATTGAAGAACTGAGCGCGTTTTGGGGGACGGGTGTACTTTTCTTATAAGAAAAGTACCAAAAGAATTTTAAACAAATAATAAAATGCCCCACCACCTGTTCGCCGCAGAGTATCACGGCAAACAGGCAGTGGGGTTATTATTTTTAGCCGGCGCTAAACGGGATTTGACCTGTCACAGAAATATAGCCAATGTAGCCGCTTGCATGTATCACAGCTGTGTGGCTGCCACTGCTGCCCGACAAGGAACACGACCCATTTTTTGCACTTCCGTAGTTCGACACGCCATAGGATTTGATTCGCTCATAGGTAAAGCTACCCGGGTTTCCGGTAACGCTGAACACTCTCGCATTCAAATATCCCTTTACGATCGTGTTATCGCTTGTATTGAGATTCGTTAAAATGCCGTTTGATTCTTGCTGAACATCTTCCCGGATGCTTCGAAGAGAACCCCCCGGCAGTTTCTCATTGAAATCCTCTATCCCGAGTTTTTCAACAAGTTCCCCACCTTGGTTGTTTTTCATTTCATGTTCTACTCTTTCTTTGAACGCCTCTTTGTCCAGTTGTAACGCGTCCAAATAGTCTGCTTTCTCCGCAAACGGTCCGACGCCCAAATTGTATGCCGTGTGTTTTTCGGCATTTATTTCATCCAGTGCCGCCATGGCCTCTTCTGCGCTGTTGATATACACGTCGGCTGCCCGTTTCTCATTGAGTTTCTTTCTTTCGGTTGCCTTTCCAAAGTCTGCCTGAAACTGTGTTTCAACGGCGTTCGCCGTCAATCCGCTTTCTTTTGCCATATCCCAGATATACGCCTTGTATTCTTCCGTATCCGGGATTACGATATGGTATTCTTCTATTGCCGTTTCCACAATTTTGTTGCACTGTTCCCTTGTCAGCGCCGCACCGCCGCTCGTTTCTTCGGCACTTGCCGTAACCGAGAGCGTGGAAAAGCACATTGCCATAGCGCAGACAGCACAAAGAGTTTTGATCTTTTTCATAACAGTATCCTTTCTTTTGTAGGTGGATTTATCGCGTACTATTTTGTCGCGGTGCCCGAAACCGTTTCACTGGTTCCGTTTGTATAAGTAAATGTTGCCGCATATTCCAGCTTATAGCTTTTTCCGCTTTTGGTCGCATATGTTCCTGTTGCCACACATCGATTTCCTTGGCTACTATTTGTGCAACTTGCAACACTATGCCAAATACCAAATAAACCGCTCTCATACAAAGTACCTGACACTGAAACGCTCTTCACACTTGACGATGCATATGCCGTCACAGTGTAACTTCCCGTGGAAATACTTCCCTGCACATACCCATCACCTATCATTCTGTCCGGCTGCCCGGCAGCATATACCGGGCATAGCGTGCTCCAGAGAAGTACCATTGCCAACAATAATGCAATCAAACATTTTTTCTTCATTGATTCGACCTCCTTTTTAAGTCTATCTATACAACGGCTCTTTTCATCATTCTGTGACAGTTTTTTTCATTCTTTCCTATTTGCCGAAAAAAAGAGGGACATTTTATGCAAAACTGCCAAATATCCCTCTTATTTCATGCAATATTTTCCGCCACACGCCGCAATTCTTCCAGTGTTATATTTCCTGTCACTGTATATGCCATACCGTTTTCTTCCCAGAACAGGTAATAACTTTTTGTTCCATCAAAATTACGGCTTGTTCCCAATGTAGCCGGATTTTCCTTGACTTTTGTCTTTTCGTAGACTGTATGCTCGTTATCCATAATTTCTTCAGAACCGCCCTGCCGCACCACATAACAGGTCACACTGTAGGACTGCCCCTTTTCTGTGTTCTCATACACATGGAACACCCTTTCCTCTGTATCGAGGATTTGTTCTTGATCCAGCACAAACCCCTGCGGAATATAATTTTCAGTCAACTCTTCCGGAAGTGCCGTCCGCGGGGTTCCCTCAACCATATAAGTTAGTCGCAATTCTTGCGGCAAAAAGCGCAAGACCGCTGTATAAATTGTGTGCCGCAATTCCGCACTGGCCGCATACAAGCCGATTGTCATTGTAATCAACACCAGCAAAACTGCCACTGTGGCTTTTCTTCGGCGTTTTTTGTGTTCCTGTTTTTGGAGAGTCTCATAGATTCTTTCGTCCCATCGCGTTGTTTGTGGATAGAGGGATTTCAATTCTTCCGGCGATGGCATCGTTTCCAATTCGCGCTCCATCTGTGCGTACAGCGCCATTTGCAAGGCTGCATCAAAAGAAATTTTTGCGTTATTCTTTTCCATCGTGCAGTTTCCTCCACAAAATTATTCGTCCTCTCACAATCCGCTGCCGAACTGTACTCTCTGTCAAATCAAGCGCCGATGCAATTTCGGCGTTTCCGTAGCCGAGGGCTTTCAGCTGCAACGGCTCGCGGTACAGCAGCGGCAATTCCTCCACCAGCTGCATAAGCCGCTGCGCAACCTCTGCGCCGATTAACACATCTTCCGGCAGGGGGGCATCATCCGCAAAATTTTCATATTCAGTGCCGTCCCCGTCCTCTGCTGCGCCTTTTCGTTTCCGCAGCATATCGATTGCGCGGCTTTTTGTGCATATTACAAGGTAAGCCGCCATTTTATGCTTATCTTCCCGATACACCCGTGTAAAATTTTGGGCCAAATGCAAAAAGACTTCCTGCAACACATCTTCCGCCAGATAGCTGTCCTGCACGATTTGATAGGCTGTGTGGTACACAAGCCGTTTACAGCGCTCATAAACCTGCACAAACTGTGTTTCATAGGTGCTGTCGTCCATCGCAGCCAGATATAGTCCCAGCATTTGGTTTTCTCCTTTAGCACTGTCCTTCAGGTTGATTATATACAGATTAGCTTTCTCTTGCAAGGTATTTTTGCATAATGCGGCGGTTGGGTGGGCATACTCCCCCGTAAGGAGGGTTCATCCATGTCTTGTTTCAAAAAGGTTTTGCTTCTGCTTTCCATTGTCGGCGGCATCAACTGGGGCATTTACGGCATCTGGGGGTTCAATGCTGTGGGGTGGCTGCTGGGCGGCAGCATGAGCTGGCTGTCCCGCACCGTGTTCATCATCGTGGGGCTGTCGTCGCTCTGCCTGATCCCCGGGCTGTTTATGGCCGAGACGAAAACTGCGGAGTAAAAGGTTAAACTTCGGGTAGAGATGAAGCTCTCTCCCCCACCCGCTGCGGCGGGAGCCCTTCGGGCCCGGACCCCTCTGTCGCTGGCGCGACATCTCCCCACACTGTGGGGAGTCACCCTCGCAGAGGGGGCCAAGAAAGCAAAAGCGAGAACCTCACGGTTCCCGCTTTTTTCATACAATCCGCTGCATTTCCAGCTTGCTGCGGCGGGTGTTCATGCCGACGCTGAGCACAATGCCGACGCAGAGATACATCATAACGACGCTTGACCCGCCTGCCGAGAAGAACGGCAGCGTCACGCCGATGACCGGCAGCACCTGCAAATTCATGCCTATGTTTATCACACACTGCAAAAACAGCGCCGCAAAGATGCCGACGCAGATATTGCAGCCCAGTGCGTCGGGGCATTGCAGACCGGTGCGCAGTGTGCGCAGGCAGAGCGCAAACAGCAGCAACAGCACCGCCGCCGCGCCCAGAAAGCCCAAAACGTTTGCCAGATACGCAAAAATAAAATCGTTCCAGGCGTTGGGCACAAAGATGTGCTCCCCGGAGAGCAGCCCCTGCCCCGTCAGCCCGCCGGTGCCAATGGCCATGGCCCCCTTGTTCTGCTGGCAGGTAATGTCCGCCAGCGCGGGGTCATCGGGGGTGAGCACGGCCAGGATGCGCTTGAACTGGTAGCCCTTCAAAATGCCGGGCCGCAGTGTCAGCAGCGCCGCGCCGCCGACCACACCCGCCGTCAGGCCGCCCGCCACCAGCCAGTGGGACAGCCCGCCCGCGTAGAGCATGACCAGCCCGATGCCCAGAAACACCAGCGCCGTGCCGTCGTCACCCTGCACATGAATGGCCGCCGCAGGCAGCGCAATGTGCACAAAAAGCAGCAGCAGATTTTTGGGGCGGTTCACCTGCCCGCGCACCTGGCTCAAATGCAGTGCCAGCGTCAAAATAAAGCTGATTTTTGCCAGCTCGGCGGGCTGGAAGGTCATGCCGCCCACCCGGTACCAGCTGTAGTTGGACGTGCCGCCCGCGTCATAGCCAATCGTGACCAGGCCGGTGTTGACGTTGTGCAGAAACAGCGTCGGCAGCACCAGCCCCCACGCCACAACACCGTGCAGCGGCCACGCCCGGGCCAGCGCATGGTAATCCGCCGTGGAAAAGACGACGGCCAGCATCAGCCCCAGCAGACTGGCGATGAGCTGCACCGACGCCTTGTTGTTGCTGCCAAGCTGCGTCTGCCCGATGGACACCAGCACCGCAATGCTGATTGCCGAGCACGCCGCACAGAGCAGCAGATAGACCACATCGACCCGGCGCAGATACCGGCGGATGAGCGGATACATGGGCAGGCTCCTTTCCTGATAGATGCCTTTATTATAGCGCATTTCGACGAATTTTGCCAAGCTACAGATTAAATTTTACAAATGCGGATTTCTGTACTATAATATATATGTGTGTGGCCGCGCCTTATGCGGCCCAAAACAAGGAGCTTGCTTATGCAGGAATTTGTGACCCATTCGCGGGAGGAAACCGTCGCCGTTGGCCGTGAGCTTGCCAAAACGCTGCCCACCGGGGCGCTGATCGCGTTCACGGGCGGTCTGGGCGCGGGCAAGACCGCATTCTGCCAGGGGCTGGCCGAGGGGCTGGGCTGCACCGACCCGGTGTCCAGCCCGACGTTTGCCATCGTGAACTATTACCGCGGCCCGCGGCCCTTTGCGCATTTTGATTTATACCGCATCCACACCGAGGGCGACCTGGCCGCCGCCGGATTCTACGACTACCTCGACATGGGGGCCGTTGTCGCCTGCGAGTGGAGCGAGAACTGCGCGGAGCTGCTGGATTTGGAAAATCCCCTTCGCATCCACATTGAACGGGTGGACGAGACGACGCGGAAGATCACGATTGGGTAAAGCCTCTGCGGCTGTAGGGGTCGGCGTCCTCGACGACCCGGGAGCTGTGCGGCTGCCGCACGGTTGCGGCGGCATGAGGGCATGCCGCCCTACGCACTACTTTTCAACAGGATGTAGGGCGGGGTGCCCTCACCCCGCCGGGACCTTGCCATTGCAACCCATTTACGGGCAATCGCAGTACACTCGCCCCTCATCCGCCCTCGGGCGGGGCCTCGGGCACCTTCAGTCTCCGCGCTAAAAGCCGCCTCTCCGGCGGTTGCGCTCCGACACGCGCCTGCGGGCGCAGCCCCAAGGGGGAAGGCTCTATACTCTATTACATTTTTAAACAGGTGATCCAATGAATATCCTAGCTGTAGATACCGCGGGCAAGACGGCGGCGGTGGCGGTGCTGCGGGACGATGTCCTGCTGTACGAGGCCCAGTGCAACAACGGCCTGACCCACAGCGAAACGCTGCTGCCGATGATCGACACCGCACTGAAGGTCGCCGGGCTGACCGTTGACGACCTCGACGTGCTGGGCGTGACGAACGGCCCCGGCAGCTTTACCGGGCTGCGCATCGGGCTGGCCGTCGTCAAGGGGCTGGCCCTGCCCCGCCAGATCCCCTGCGCGGGCGTCTCCACGATGGCTGCGCTGGCCTACGGCCTGGCGGGCGAGGGCACCGTCATCGGTGCGCAGGACGCCCGCCGCGGGCAGGTCTACTGGGGCGCATTTGACCTGGCGGCCCATGACCGCCTGACCCCGGACACCGCCGCACCGGTCACGACGCTGGAAAATTTTGTCCAAACCTGCAAAAAACCTCTGTTTTTTGTTGGCGACGGCGCAACTTTGTGCTACAATACATATAAGAATGTTCCGGGCGTGGTCTGCGTGCCGCAGCCGATGCAGGTTTTGCGCGGTGCGGGCGTGGCACTGGCCGCCAGGGCCATGTGGGAGCGCGGCGAGTGTGTGCCGCCTGCCGCCCTGCTGCCTGACTACCACCGTTTGAGCCAGGCCGAGCGGGAGCGCGCGGAACGTGAAAAAACAGAGGGGAAACAAAATGAAGTTTGACAAACCGATTGCACTTGCTGCCGACCACGGCGGCTATGAGCTGAAGGAGGCCATCAAGGCCCATCTGGACGAGCTGGGCGTAGCCTACACCGACTTTGGCACCGATTCCACCGCCAGCGTGGACTACCCGGACTTTGCCGCCAAGGGCTGCAAGGCCGTGCAGGACGGCAGCTGCGCACTGGTCATCCTGTGCTGCGGCACCGGCGTAGGCATGTCGATGTGCGCCAACAAGATGAAGGGCATCCGCGCCTGTTGCTGCAGCGATACCTTCAGCGCCGAGTTTACCCGCCGCCACAACAACGCCAACGCCCTCTGCCTGGGCGGGCGCGTCGTGGGCGCGGGTCTGGGCTGCCAGATCGTGGACGCCTTCCTGAACGCTGAGTTCGAGGGCGGACGCCACCAGATGCGCATCGACAAGATGATGGCGCTGGAAAACCACTAAGTTTCACATTGCCTGCACGGCAGGCTGAATATCTTTAAAATGCAAGGAGATCGTACCATGAGCGTTGTTGAAATTGTTGACCATCCCCTGATCCAGCACAAGATCAGCCTGCTGCGTGACCGCAACACCGGCACCAAGGAGTTCCGTGACCTCGTGAGCGAGATCGCGATGCTGCTCTGCTATGAGGCTACCCGCGACCTGCCCACCGAGGAAGTCGAGGTCGAGACCCCTGTGGCCCTGGCCCGCACCAAGGTCCTGGCCGGCCGTAAGCTGGCTCTGGTCCCCATCCTGCGCGCCGGCCTCGGCATGGTGGATGGCATGCTGAACCTGATCCCCGCCGCCAAGGTCGGCCACATCGGCATGTACCGCAACGAGGAGACGCTGGAGCCCGTTGAGTACTACTGCAAGCTGCCCAACGACATCAATGAGCGCGAGGTCTTTGTTCTCGACCCGATGCTGGCCACCGGCGGCAGCGCCTGCGACGCCATCGGCCAGATCAAGAAGCGCGGTGCCAAGCACATCAAGTTCATCGGTCTGGTTGCTGCCCCTCAGGGTCTGAAGGCTCTGCATGAGGCCCACCCCGATGTGGACATCTATGTCGGCGCACTGGACGAGAAGCTGAACGATAACGGCTACATCGTCCCCGGTCTGGGCGATGCCGGTGACCGTATCTTCGGCACGAAGTAAGACTTTAAAATAAAAACAGGGGCGTGAACCGTTATGGATTCACGCCCCTGTTTTTTCAGTTTTGTAGGGGCCGGGCATGCCCGGCCCGCGCGTATAAGGCAAACAGTCATTTGCGGGAAAATTGAGGGCGGCAGCGCTTTTATCTTCCTACAACCGTATCCGCCTCTAAAATTGCGTCGTTCTGCTCTTTATACCGGGCGGCGGTCTCGTCATCCAGCACGTAGACCGTGACAGGGATAACCGCGTTCTCCACCGACTCCTCATACGTTTCGTAGTACAGATCAATGAAAGCCTTTCCCTGCACCAGAGCCGTGCCGGTGTCGGCGGCGTAGGCGTAGCCATAGACGAACTTTCCATCGTCGCTGGTGATGTACAACAGAGAGCCGTAAGGTATGACGCCCGGATTGATGGCCACTGTGCCGTAGGTCAGTCGGCGTCCGCTGGCACCCTTGGCCGTGGCGGAGGCGGAATAGCCCGTGGCACGCTGCCCCGTATAGGTTGCGGCGACGCCCTCGACGGGTACGCCATCGACCACATCCGGCCCGACAAAGCCGGAAACGGGAGCCTGCTCGCCGTAAATTTTCTGCACGGTGGGCACCATCTCGGCCTCATTCACACGCTCGATCTCATTCGTCTCGGCCCACTCGCCGTCGATCCACTTCTCGCGGTAGACAACGGCGTCCTGCCCATCGTGTCCCTCCTCCAGGGTCATGACCTTGCTCTGCTTGCGGTAGAACAGGCTCGTCGGGATCTCCTCGATCTCGGTGGGGACGACCTCATCGACAGTGTACTCGTTGTAGGTAACGCGCTGCACCGTGATGCCGCTGCCCTCGGGGACGATTTCATCCGCTGCGGGGGTCAGCAGGTCGTCCGCCGTGTAGGTCAGCCCGGCGCGCTCAAGCAGCTCCGCCGTTGTGTGCGTGCCGGTGACGGTCAGCTCCTGCATTGCGCCGTCCGCCGTGACCGGCACCGTGTAGGCGCGCAGGACGTCCAGCCGCTCCCCGTCCTCGGTCTGGGACCAGACTGCCTCGTCGTGCTCGCCCAGCGGCGGCGTGCCGGACTGCTGCAGAACGGCAGCCAGATCGGTGGCTGCCGTCAAAATGCGCACGGTATCGCCGTGGGTATCGGCGACGGTGGTAAAGTGCAGCGCCGACCCGGTAAACACGATGGCCGCTGCCAGCGCTGCCGCCCCGCCCAGCAGTGCCCCCCACTTGGGGCCCGCCAGCGCCGCCCAGCGGCGGATATGCTCCCTTGTTTTTACGGATAAGGCCATGAAAAGCCTCCTTTTTTTGCCATAGAAAAGGCGCCGGCCCACAAGGACCGACGCCATAAATGCTGTGGGATAGAGCTTTTGCTGCGCAGCAGAAATCAGCGCTTGCTGAACTTATGCGGCGCAGAGGATGTGTTATTGATATTTCAGTCTTTGCGTTTTCGAATTGAAATAATAACACAAAATCGTAGGTTTCGCAAGTCTTTTGACAAAATAGCCGCATTTGTAACAAAAATCGACTATATGCCTTGCTTCTTTTGTGCTTCTTTCCCGGAAAAGGCAGCGGGCATTCCCGTTTCCTCTACCGTAAAGTTCTTCCTCTGTTATCGACTTGACAAGCATCGTGCGCTTCTCCTATTTACTTTTTCTTCTTTTTGTATCCGCAGTCGCAGTAGGGTCCACCGGAGGCAAGGGTATACTGCCGCACAAAATTTGTCACACCGCCCGCTTCGCTCATGGTGTAGTCCAGATGGCACAAAGCAGGGGTCAGGTCGTACAGTCCCAGCTCCTTCATCAGCACACAGATGCCGCATTTGGTAAAGCGTCCTTCGTAGCCGCTGCCGTCAGGGTATTCGTAAAACTCCATGTTCCACGAATAGGGGTTGCGGTCGGCGGCTTTTAGGGCGGCAGTGGCTTTCATGGCGGCGATATCCTTTGCGGTAAACTTGCTTTTCCCGCTCTTACGGCAGAACCACTGCATGGGCGCTGTCATCATGAATCTTGCGTAGTAATCCGTCAGCCTGTCCACCTCCGGGCGCTGCGGCATGGAGAGAATGAACGCGCCGAGCATTGCGCAGTTGACGATGTTCATCTTGAAGCGGTCTGCCTTTTCAAACTCCGGCAAATCGGCAATAATTTTTCTGTATTTTGTTCTTGCTTTTTTGGTGATATCCTTGGCTGTATCGTCATCATAGCCGAATACGGCGGTCAGTTGGTTTCGGAACGATGGTGTAAACAGTGCCCACATCCCCATGGGCATTCCTGCGTATTTCATTGTCTGTCTCCAAATCCGATCTTCACGATCTGCATTTTCATCCCGTTATCCCCGACCTTGGCGAGAAATCGGAAAAAGCCGCTGACGGAAGGGTCTTTCAAATCGTTGTACCCCAGCATATAGCCCTTGCTGGATACTTGCAAACGGCTGTCCCATGGAGAAAGCTCGCTTTCCGCGTCGGAAACCGCGAAATACGCGCCCACATCCTTGATTTTCGCAGTCCTGAGCCACGTTTTGGCGATCATCTTCACCGCCGTGCGGTTGGCAGCATCAAAGACCAGCACCCCGCCGGGGAAAGCATCCGCCATCCCCTGCACCAGTTTCCGAACCTGCTCCGTCAGGAAGTAATAGAACACCCCGGAGGCAAAGAACACCGCCCCGCCGGAGGCATCGATCTTGTCAAACCATGCGGGGTCTTTCAGGTCGCAGGGGATGTTTTGCTCCCGCTCCCCGGCGGGCAGCAGCTGCTGCCGCAAGGCGATCACATCCGGGAAATCCAGATTGTAGATCTTGCATCTGCCGTTGTCGCAGGCTCTGCCGGTGTTATCCAGCCCGCAGCCGAGGTTGACCACCGCTGCGCGGGGGTGGTTTTTCAGGTACGCCTGCACCTCAAAGGCAAGGTCATTCTGCCGCATGGCGACCTCCAGCGCACCGAAACGCTGCATCAGGCCGCGGGCGTTTTTCTCTGCCTCTGAAAAGTCATAGTCGATCTGGTCGATCAGTCGCACCGCCGTTTCGTCCCTGTAAAGGTTCGGGTACAGTTCCGAACACAGCTTTCGGGAATACAGCGGGAGGATCAGCGTCTCCTGCACGGTGTTTTTCTCAATTTTGTATTTCATAAAGACAGCTCACTTTCTGATAAAGGGCAGCTTCGTGCCTGTTATTTTGCTTTGCGGCTGACAAACCAATCCATCCGCTTCTGTTCGCCCTTTACATAAAAGCAGCCGCACCGGATGGTTCACCGCTGCATCCTATTTCTGTGCCGTGACGCAAAGCCAGTTTTTTCTTTTGTGTATCTGAATATTTTGAAAACCCGCCTGCTCCAGATACGCCTTTAATTCAATATCTTTGTAGATGGTCATGCCGCCGATGATCTCCGTCCACTTTTCGTCCTTGTCCGTGTCACCGTTGCTTTCGTTGCAGATGAGAAAGGTCCCGCCGGGCTTCAACACCCGCCGAACCTCCCGGAAACACTGCGGCAAATCCGACCAGAAATAGACCGTTTCAAACGCGGTAACCGCATCAAACCAATCCTTGGCAAAGATGATGCGTTCCACGCTGCCCTGCCACACCGCGCAGCGCCCTTTCTGAATGGCAGTCCGGTTTAAATTCCGGGCTTTCTCTACGCTGACAGCAGAATAATCCACACCCCTGACGATGCCTTGCGGGCATATTTTCAGCAGCCTTTTGATATTGGCGCCTCCTCCGCAGCCACAATCCAGCACTCTGGCATCCGGCGCAAGCTCTAAAAAGCGAAGCCCCCACCGCGCCACGGGACTGTGTCCCAGATTCATCATAGCAACCATAATTTTCCCGCCAAAGCCCACAGGCTTGCGGGTGTTTTCAAAGAACGACATATCACGCCTCCGCTTTCACGCATTCAACATAGGTCAGCGGAAAAGATGCCTTTAGTACATCGCTTTTCCGCACAGTCCAACCATTTTGCTGCAGGAAGCACAGGTATTCCTCACTCGTCCACCTGCTGTGTAGAGGAAAGCCCGCCAGCTTCAGGAAAAAAGCCTTACTGTTTCCGAAAAAGGAGTTTTCTGCGTGGGTGAAGGTAGGCGCGATCAACACGCCGTCATCCCTCAGTACACGATGAATCTCGGCAAGGGCTTTCTCCGGCTGCGGTACGATGTGCAGGGCGTTGGACACGATCACCACCTCGAAGGACTCGTCCGCATAGGGCAGACAGAACATATCCTGCACCGAAAAGTGCAGCTTGGCAGAGTGATTCCTGCGTTTTGCCTCCCGAATCATTTCGGCAGAGGTATCGCTTGCCTCGATATGCGCCGCCGCGTTTACGATGTTTTTAGAAATCAGACCCGTGCCGGTGGCAAGCTCCAGCACTGTTTTGCCTTTCACGACCGGACGGATCAGTCCATACATTGTTTCGTATGCCGCCCTGTCTTTTCGCATAAAGCGATCATACCGACCTGCATTTCTGTCCCAAAAGTTCTTATGTTCTCGCATTGTAATCCTTCCTCCTCGATGTAAGATTCAGCAAACCGATACGCATACGCTTCTGGGTTAGAATCAGCTAACCTATCCATTTAAGAAAAGCCGCATTTCTGCGGCCTTTTTGCTTATTCAAATAACTTACTGCAGGCAGTGCCTATCAGCGTCTTTTATTCACCGAGGATAAGCTCCACTCGATTTTCCCCTTTCGGGAAACGTCCGGGGTCTTTTTTGTACCGTTGCAGCGGCATTTATCTTCATTTCCATATTATAACGCGCTTACTTCTTTTTTGCAATAGTCCTTGCGCAATATTCTGATGAGGATTTTTTCTCAAACAAAAAAGCAGGAGATGCTTTCCTTACGGAAAACATCTCCTGCGATAAGGCTTATGTCGCTGTGGAAGGTCGCTGCATATTCGCTTATTGTATGCTGCTTTTTCAGCAAGCTCCCAAGCGATTTGCTGCATTCCACGGCTTCAGACACTTTCGATTTTCTGCACACAGTCGTGCAAAAAAGTTGTGAAGCGTTCTGAAAAGTTCGCAAACGCTGCTGATAATCAGCGCTTGCTGAACTGCGGAGCGCGACGAGCTGCTTTGAGACCGTACTTCTTACGTTCCTTCATACGAGGATCGCGGGTCAGGAAGCCAGCCTTCTTCAGGGTGGAGCGCAGCTCGGGGTTGAACTGCAGCAGGGCGCGGGACAGGCCGTGGCGGATAGCGCCAGCCTGGCCGGCACAGCCACCGCCGACGACGTTGACGACAACGTCGAACTTGCCCTCGTTCTCAGTCAGAACGAGCGGGCTGTTGGCGAGCAGCTTCAGGGTCTCCAGACCAAAGTAATCGTTGATGTCGCGGCCATTGATGGTCATCTTGCCGGTGCCGTTGTAAACGCGAACGCGGGCAACGGAATGCTTACGACGGCCAGTGCCGTAGAAATAAGGTTTGGTTTCGTACATCTTCTATTGCCTCCTCACTCAAATCTCAACAGCTTCGGGCTTCTGAGCAGCATGAGCATGGTCAGCAGCCTTGTAGCAGTGCAGGCGGGTCATAGCCTTGGCGCCGATGGTGTTAGAGGGGATCATGCCCTTGACAGCGTAGGTCATGGCCTTGTCGCTGTTCTCAGCCATCAGGGTCTTGTACTGGGTCTCCTTCAGGCCGCCGATCCAGCCGGAATGAGTGCGATGGAACTTCTTCTCCAGCTTCTTGCCGGTCAGGACAGCCTCATCGCAGTTGATGATGATGACGTGGTCACCGCAGTCAACGTTGGGGGTGAAAGTGGTCTTGTTCTTGCCGCGCAGGATGACAGCAGCCTTGGCAGCAACGCGGCCGAGGGGCTTGCCGGCGGCGTCGATCACATACCACTTGCGGTCAGCCATTTCAGCGGGCTTAGCGAGAGTCGTGCTCATAGTAGGAACCTCCATTGAGAAATTAACACGTCCGTCTAATAACGGTATTTAACAGCGCCCCGCAGGACGCTTTTTCGCGCAAGTGTGATTATAGCAGAAAAGGGCAGCAGAGTCAACGGGTTTTGGCAAGAATTTTAATTTATACTGTGCTTGCTCTCGAATTCTCTCAAATTCTCTTGTTTTCTCGTGTTTTCAAACTTTCTATTTTCAGAAAATTTTACGCAGCGGCGTGATGCACTCCTTGCCTTCCCCCGCGGGGGAAGCCTTTCATACAAAAACCGCCCCGCGGCTTTTACACCGTGGGGCGGTCCTTCCTATTTTACTGCTTGATCGCGTTGACAACGCTGTTCAGGTCGCGCTCATCCTCACAGACGATCTTGACGGGATGGCTGTAATCCAGGCTCATCATGCCCAGGATGCTCTTGGCATCGGCAATGCTGCCCTTCATGTCATGCACGCCGACATCGTTATAACACTTGGCGGCAGCAGACACGATTCCCTTGACCTCAGCAAAATTGGAAACCTTGACTTGTTTCACCATAATAAATGACCTCCAAAATAATCCCACGCAATCTGCCGCATCTTCAGCACCGGTGTCCAGGGCGGAACCGGGCGCACGGCTTGCGGTAAGGAGGTGAGCCACCATGCTCTATCTGCTCCTTACATTGGGCATTATAGCATAATTATGTGCCGTTTCTTTGTTCATAATGCACAAATCCGATTTTTTCCATTTCCTGCACAAAAGAGAAAATCCTTCATTTTTGGCTTTTGGTCAGAATGCCCGAGTTTTGCCCGCCGCGGCCTTTCGCTTTCACATATATTATGTATTTGCCAACAAATATTTTCGTTTTCTGAATGTTTTTGTCGTGTTTTGGTGTAAATGCACGACTTATCTCGTTAAAGTCTTAACACCGTCTTTTTTTATATGCAACATTTATATATGTTCGTGCCGGTTTTGTATTAGTTTTGCTGGGGCACGCCCTTCATCGTCAGGGCGATGCGCTTCTTGGCGATGTCCACATTCAGCACCTTGACCCGCACAATGTCGCCGACCTTGAGCACCTCGCGCGGGTGCTTGATAAATTTATCGCTGATCTGTGAAACATGGACCAGGCCGTCCTGATGCACACCCAGATCGACGAACGCGCCGAAGTCGATGACGTTGCGCACGGTGCCGGTCAGCTCCATGCCGGGCTTCAGATCGTCCAGACCCATGACGTCACTGCGCAGCAGCGGCTTGGGCAGGCTGTCGCGGACGTCGCGCCCCGGCTTGCACAGCTCGGCCACAATATCGTTCAGCGTCGGCTCGCCCACGCCCAGCGCCTCACAGAGGGTCCCGGCCCCCTTGGCCCTGACGACGCCGGGCAGACCCGCCAGCTTGTCTGTGCCGATCTCGGCAGCCGTGTAGCCGCAGGCGTCCAGCAGGGCCTTGGCGGCGGCGTAGCTTTCGGGATGGACGGCGGTGGCGTCCAGGCGGTTCTTCGCCTCGGGCAGCCGCAGGAAGCCCGCGCACTGCTCATACGCCTTGGGGCCGAGGCCCTTGACCTTTTTCAGCTGGGCACGGGAGGTGAACGCGCCCTCCTCCTCGCGCCAGGCGACGATATTTTTGGCGGTGGCTGCGCTGACGCCCGCCACACGGCGCAGCAGCGGCGCGGAGGCAGTGTTCAGATCGACGCCGACGCTGTTCACGCAGTCCTCGACCACGCCGTCCAGCGTCTCATTCAGGCGCTTCTGGGGCATGTCGTGCTGGTACTGGCCGACGCCGACGGCCTTGGGGTCGATCTTGACCAGCTCGGCCAGCGGGTCCTGCAAGCGGCGTGCGATGGACACGGCGCTGCGCAGGTTGACGTCAAACTGGGGGAACTCCTCGGCGGCCAGCTTGCTGGCGGAGTAGACCGACGCGCCGGCCTCGCTGACGACCATATACTGCAAATGCAGGTTCTTTTCGTCGGCCAGCTCGCGGATGACCTCGGCGGCAAATTCCTCCGTCTCGTGGCCCGCTGTGCCGTTGCCGATGGCCATGACCTCGACGCCGTTCTTCAAAACCATCGCCTTGATGGTCTTTTTTGCCTGGTCCACGCGCTTGAACTCCGGCACGGGATAGACGACGTTCGTGTCCAGCACCTTGCCGGTGGGGTCAACGACAGCGACCTTGCAGCCCATGCGGTAGCCGGGGTCCAGACCCATGACCGTTTTGCCGCGGATGGGCGGCTGCAAAAGCAGCTGGCGCAGATTATCGCCAAAGACTTTAATTGCGCCCTCGGCGGCGGCATCGGACAACTCGCCGCGCAGCTCGTTTTCAAGGCTGGGATGAATGAGGCGGCTGTAGGCGTCGCGGGCGGCGGCATCCACAAGTTCGGCGCTTTTGCCGCCGGTTTTTTTGCGGGCGAACATCCAGCTGACGATGCCCGCGGCACGCTCGGCGTCGACCTGAATCGTGACCTTCAAAAAGCCCTCACGCTCGCCGCGGTCCAGTGCCAGCACGCGGTGGCCGGGGATCTTGTTCAGCGGCTCGGCGTAGTCGTAGTACTGGGCGTAGACGCTGTCCTCGTCCTTGGCCTTGGCGCTGGCGACACGGCCAAACGCGCGGTAGTAGCGGCGCAGCTCGGCGCGGCAGGCGGCATCATCGGAGACCGCCTCGGCAATAATATCCTGTGCCCCGGCCAGCGCCGCGGCGGCATCGGGGACCTCGTCGTTGAGGTAGTCCGCGGCGGCCTTCTCGGGGTCAAATGCGGCGTCCTGGCGGAAGATGGCCGTGGCCAGCGGCTGCAAACCGCGCGCCTTGGCGATGCTGGCGCGGGTCTTGCGCTTGGGCTTATACGGGCGGTAGATGTCCTCGACCTCGGCGAGGGTTTTCGCCTTGGACAGTGCGGCGGTCAGCTCGGGCGTCATCGCGCCCTGCTCGGTGATGGAGGACGTGACCTCATCCTTGCGCTTATCGAGGCCGCGGAGATATTCCAGACGATCCCCGAGGTCACGCAGGACCTGATCATCCATCGAGCCCGTGGCTTCCTTACGGTAGCGGGCGATAAACGGGATCGTATTGCCCTGGTCGATCAGTTCAATCGCGCCCTGCACGTTTTTGACGTTTAAGTTCAGCTCCTGTGCGAGCTGTTCAGCATGGTTTGGCATGGTTTTTCCTTTCTCGGTTCGGCTAAAGTATGAACGGCATCCTCCCGGAAACTCGCTTTCTTTTGGCAGCAAAAGAAAGCTTGCAAAGAAAACTGCCGCTGTTTCGACGCAGCGGACCCGCGACTTGGGGGCTGCACGCCCCCAAGACCCCCAAAGCGGAGGTCGGAAGGGGCGGGGGCTAAACGAAAGCAGTATTACTTTTCGTTCTTAACGCCC